>Ga0114966_10001561_pt1 | contig 21025 bp, 20 predicted proteins | sample M_130207_XF_Meta_FD_87029 | JGI IMG/M metagenome (GOLD analysis project Ga0114966, IMG submission 87029) | Freshwater microbial communities from Lake Montjoie, Canada to study carbon cycling - M_130207_XF_MetaG | ecosystem: Environmental > Aquatic > Freshwater > Lake | place: Lake Montjoie... | reverse complement strand
TTAATATTTATGATAGGATATATCATTTATTTAACGAGGCTTAAAAATTCAGAGTGCGATTACATGAATAGTTTATATCCTTCTGTTAACGGCAAAATAAGAGCAATTTCAAGTAATGACCCTGATTGTAGTGGTAATTTATATGATTACTATATTAAAACAGCTTATAATGCATGTAGTGGAGGCTCATACAAGATCGACTTTGTCGATATTTGTAATTTAAAAGCGGTTCTAAAACAAGGTGTCCGCTGTTTAGACTTTGAAATATATTCAGTGGATAACCAACCAGTTGTATCAACAAGCACACAAGATGATTTTTACATTAAAGAAACGTTTAATTCCGTAAATTTTGCAGACGTAATGAAAACAATTAAGGATTATGCTTTTTCAGGAGGCACGTGTCCCAACCCAACAGACCCCATATTGATTCATTTACGCATTAAAAGTAATAATCAAAAAATATATTCAAAAATGGCAGATATTTTTAAATCATATGATGATATTATGTTAGGAAAAGATTATAGTTTTGAAAGCAGTGGCACAAATATAGGCAGCATTCCTTTATTAAACTTTCAAAACAAAATAATTTTAATCGTATCAAGAAATGAAGATGGAAATGCCTTTTTAGAAAACCAAGAGTTTTTAGAATATGTAAACTTAACAAGTAATTCAATGTTTATGCGATCTTATGAATATTACAAGATAAAAAATAATCCCGATATTAATGAGTTGACAGAATATAATAAAAGAAATATAACAATTGTGTTTCCGGATAAAGGCATTAATCCACCTAACCCAAGCGGAACGTTATGTAGAACATATGGTTGTCAAATGGTAGCGATTCGTTATCAATATGTAGATAATTATCTAATGGAAAATACTTTGTTTTTTGATAGAGCTAGTTATGCTTTTTCTTTAAAACCAGCAAATTTAAGATACGTTCCTGTTACTATTCCTGATCCTACTCCTCAAAATCCGGATTACGATTATTCTACACGTAATGTCAGCAGTGATTATTATAGCTTTGATGTTTAAAATAAATTAAATAATTATAATTTAAAAACATAATTATAATTTAAAAACATAATTATAATTATAATATCATGGGTCAATTTTTGTCTTCAATCAAATATGATGATAATCCAGTTAATGTAAGATGTCCAGTATGCAAAGAAACAAACAAAGTTCCAAACTTAACAGGCAGATTTTTTATTATTAATGATACACAATGTCAATGTAATGGATGTAATACTATTTTTCCAAAATCACAATTTTATAGTGGATAAATAATTTCTAATAATAATTTGCTAGATAAAAACGAAGTAAAACATATATATTATAAAATAATACAAAGATATTCATTTATATTATTATAAATGAATATTTCAAAATCTATAAACATATCAATATCTGCATGGGCTTTGTTAGGTGTAAAACGAGGTTTTAATTCATATGATTATTTAAAAAATAGATTATATAGAAATTCATTAATAGGACCTTTTTATATAGATAAAGCGATTTGGGGACTATATGGCATAATATCTTACATAAATCCTGTTACATTTTTATTTGTATTATATAAAGAAATATATAGATTAGAAGTTAATTTAAGAGGACTTGAAGATGAAAAAAAAACTGATTATTATAATGAAATATTCTAATTATATTTTTATTTTGTATTTTTTAAACTAAATAAGTCTCGATATTAGCATAAGGAATATTATATTTTTGTTTAATTTTTGAAGCTAATAAAAGATTTACAATGTCTCTTTTAAACTTTAAGGTTTCTTTAATTTCATCAATAATCCGATGCAACCTTATAGCAGGCGACCAATTTACATGACAATTAATTGAATGACAACATAAACAGTCTTGTCCTTTTAATTTTTTAACCATATCTTTTTCATATTCACCACACATTTTTAACAGGTCAGAGTATGGAGCGTTATTAAAATAAATCATAGGCGGTTCAAAGGGATAATTTTCTTTAACAACAAATTTATATATGCGAAATTTATTATTAACAAGTTCGGAAACAGTTACACTAATTTCTGTTGAGTTGTTTAAACTATTTAAAAATACATCAGGATAAAGCGGATATAATGTATTACATTCATTTTTAACTCTTCTTTTAACACTATTATTGCCTTTTATTTTTTCAATAACAGAATTATTTAATTCAATAATATCATTGTTAGTTAAGAACTCCATTGTATATAATATATATATTACTTTTTAAATATATTATATTATTCAATTTTTTATATAATATATTTTATTCGTTTATTATATGAAGCAAAAAAATGTGTGTAAAGGATTAAAATTTAGTGATTGTGAATTAGCTATTTTACGTATGGCAGTAGATAAAGCGGAAGAAAAAATTGGCAAACGCATCGTAAATTCGGAAGAAGTGCAAAAAATAATAGATATTGTAGAGGAATTTTTAAGATTACAAAATTTAATATGTTACGGTGGAACTGCAATTAACAATATTTTACCCGAAGAAGACCAATTTTACAATAAAGATATAGAAATACCTGACTATGATTTTTTTTCATTTAATGCTTTAGAAGATACTAAAAAATTAGCTGACAATTATTATAAAAAAGGGTTTACAGATGTTGAAGCAAAATCAGGCCAACACCATGGGACATATAAAGTTTTTGTAAATTTTATACCTGTCGCAGACATAACACAAATACCAAAAGAAATATTTAATGCTTTAAAAAAGGATTCAATACGAGTTACTGGTATTTTATATGCACCACCTAATTTTTTAAGAATGTCAATGTATTTAGAATTATCAAGACCAGCAGGAGATATAAGCAGATGGGAAAAGGTTTTAAAACGACTTACACTTCTTAATAAACATTATCCATTAACATCTATAAATTGTAATAATATTGATTTTCAAAGAGAGATGTCTAATAAAGAAAATGAAGACGAAATTTATGAAAATGTAAAAAATACACTAATTAATCAAGGTGTTGTATTTTTTGGAGGTTTTGCTATATCCCTTTACTCACAATATATGCCAAAAGATTTGCGTAAAAATTTAGAAAAAATAGCTGATTTTGATGTAATATCTCATAATCCTGAATCAACTTCTGAAATAATTAAAGAGAGATTAAAAGATATTGGAATTAAAAACACAAAGATTATTAAACACGAAGCAGTAGGTGAAATAATTCCGGAACACTATGAAATCAAAATAGGTAAAGACACTATAGCTTTTATATATAAGCCAATAGCTTGTCATAGTTATAATATTATTCATAATCATGGTCAAAGTGTTAAAATAGCAACTATTGACACTATGTTAAATTTTTATTTAGCTTTTTTATATGCAGAAAGACCTTATTACAATGAATTTTCTGAAAGAATTTTATGTATGGCAAAATTTTTATTCGAAGTGCAACAAAAAAATAGATTAGAACAAAAGGGACTACTGCAACGTTTTAGTATAACATGTTATGGTCACCAAGAATCAGTAGAAGAAATGCGTTCTAATAAGGCAGACAAATATAAAGAATTAAAAGAAACCAAAAATAAAAAAGAAATGGAAGAATGGTTTCTAAATTATAAACCTGAACAAAAATATGGTTCTGATTCAACTACAAATACATATACTAAGGTTACTAAAAAGAAAGAAACTAAAAGAAACAAAAATAAAAGAAACAACACTAAAAAGAAGGAAAAAAAGAAAACAAATAATTTATTGTTTAACATTTATGGGAAAAGAGCAAAAAAAACAAAAAAAAATAAAACGGGTTTATACTAAATTTATATTTTTTGTTATTTTTGTTATTTTTGTTATTATTCGCTATTTTCTTGAGCGACATTTTGTTGTTCGTAATTTTCATCAGGTTGTTGTAAATAATCAATATTTGTTGAACCTATAGAGCCATTTTTATTTAAATAATATTTGTAAGCTAAATAAGAAACTCCTGCTAATATTATTACTATTAAACTATACATTACATAACTATTTTCAAATAAACTAGATGGGATTAAATTACCAAAAGAAAAAGAAGAAGAATCTTCGAAATTGTCCATTTAATTTAATTAAACATTTAAACTAAACTAAATAAACTCACAAACAATATGATTCTAATAATACAATAAAAATATCCTGTGATATTTTTGATAATAATTTATATATAACTGTTTGATCAAACTCTTGAAGTATAATAGTTTTAATATAGACTGTAAAATATGTCATATAAATAAAAACTCTCTCTATAACTATTTTAAGATAGTTAAAAGTTATATTAGTAATTGACCAATCATTCACATAACTACACATTTGCGTGTTAGATTGTTTAATATAAAAACAATGAATATCTAGTAAACCTGAGAGAATACGATGATAATTAGTTTTTTCATTTTTTACATTTATTATATTTCCTATTTTATCATACCCAAAAAGATCTAAATATAGAATTTTCTTATCCTTTTCTTTATCGAAAATATATGGATTTATACCATCGATATATTTATTTTCATATAATATTTCTCCATCAATTAAATAAGGAACAAAACAAGATCTTATAATTGTATTTATTAAATCATCCACGTTTTTATAGTGTGATTTTACCTTTTTTTTCCCCTTTTTAATATTATTATAACATATATATAGTTTTCCGTTTACTTTTTTACAAATGTTATCAGGGATTTTTCCATGTAAATATTTTTTTATTTCTTTTAAAACGTGCAGTCTATAATTTTTTTTAAAATCATCTGTGAAAACACTATATAATTTTGTCATTAGGTCAAATGAATCAATATAATAAAGAAACGCAGCTATCGATCCAACACTGCAACCAGATATTCTTTCTATTTTAATATAGTTTCGATTTTCCATTTCTTTTAAAAAATACATTGCACCGACAAGATAACTTCCGTTAAAAATCCCTCCATCTAATACCAAATCAAGACGTAAGGGATTTTTTGCATTTTTTAAATCATCTGGTAGATTTTCAATTAATTTTATTACATATTCATTAATCATTTACTTATTATGTAATAAAAATATTTAATTTGATTTATAACGTATACATTATAAATCAAATATATATTATAAATCAAATATATATTATAACTAAAATGTTCCAAAATGATTTGTAATTTTATTCAATAAATAAAATAAAATTCCGAATAATGTGCTAGTAAAAAGAAATCCATTAATATTATAATTTCCATCATTTGAAAATAAAACAGGAAAGTAACCAAATAGGAATCTTTTAAAAAATGGCAATTGAAATAAAAAATATAATACAGCTAATAGAAGTGGGGTTTGTATTTCATTATACATTTCATCTAATGAATCATTTCGATTTACATTTTTATTATAATTATCAATCATATCACCTGTTTGATCATAATCTTTAATGTAATCTGTTTGTTGTTCAACAGTTGGCACATAATTTGGCTGAATTTGTGCATCATTACTGTGTCCTGTTGTATTCATAGGAATATCTCTAGAAGGCAATTGTGTAGCGCCCGAAATAGTTGCCTGTTGCAATCCATTTACTATTTGACTAATTGTAGCTTGGTCTAAACTAAAGTTAGGCATTTGTGATTGTTGAATTTGTTTTTGCACTACATTCTCTGAAGCGTTAAGAGATAATCCTCTATTAATATCTCCGCCCATATTTCCTCCTCCAACAGGATCAGTAGGTAAATCTAAAATACTTGTAGAATCGCTCATAATTATTATAAAGAATGATTGATTATAATAATTACGCAAATTAAATTATTCAAAATTAACTATTTTGGAATTCAATGAACATTTAGTAGCTACAGGAGTATACTTAAAACATTTATCACCATTTTTGTATATTTTATCTTTAAACTTATCTAAAGGTGGAGCATGAAAAATAATACAATTTTTACCTTTACAAACAGTTCTAAAGAGAGAAGCTAAACCAAATCCCAATAATATAGACATTAGTATTTTTCCTGTTTCTGTATGAACAAACTTTCCAAGATGCATTCCCATTATATATTTATGTTAATTTAATAATTGCTAAAATAATAATATACTAATATCTTTATTTTATGTTTGTATCGGTATCGAAGAAATTTTTGATTCATCGCTCGGACATTTAATTTCTTCTTGATTCAAATAAAAACAATTATTTGCTTTATCTTTATACAAAACTTTATTTGTATTTTCAGGACTGGGATAAATATAAATTGTTTTCATTTCAGGACCTAAAATATAAATAAAAAAAATACCAATAGCAAAACTTATTAAAAAAACAGGTAATGAAATGTAATTAAATATCATTATATAATTATTAAGGAATATAATTAATTATGAATTATTAATTATTAAATACTAAAAACAAATAGTTATTGTTATACGTTTATTAAATATCAAAAAAAAACCTATAAACAAAAGTTAGTAACAAATAAATAAATAATACCTTACCTTTTCTACCTTAACCCTTTATTTTTGACAAGATATGTATAACTGAGGCTGTAAGTTACTTTTTAAATATAATGGATGTTTAGGAATTCCTTTTTTTGAAATATCAATACAATAAGGGGTTTCAACTAAATTACATAGCCATTCAGGTTCTTTTTGATTATTCCCCCAAGCATATACAACTTTGTCTGTTAATCCAATTAATGTTTGAACAGTTGCTATATTTTCTTCTCCAATAGGGTCTTCAGTATGTTTTAGTGCTTTTGGGTCTGTGCTACGAAAAGCATATAAATTACCTACAATTACTCCTCCATATCCCCACGATTTTGCAAAATTAACTACTCTACGAATAGTAGGATCATCTACATCTGCATCCGCAGTAGATGGATTCAACATAATAAATAATACAGTTGGTTTTTCATCATCCCAAATTCTTGACAGTTGATATCTATATTTGTTATCTTGAGAAATAACTGCATTTTTTTTCATTCCTCACTTATTTAATAAGCGTTTTAAATGTGGAAAGGCGTAAAAGATTGTTTAAACAGTTATAATTATTAAAATACTTTACATTTATTTTTAAAAAGTATTTCAATTTTAATTTTAATATATGTAAAATAAGATACCACTTAAATTTTAAATACTAAAATACTAATGCGAATCTTAACGATTAATTGGTTTCAAAAATTACATTTCAAAACGCCCTTTTCCAAAACCTAATTCTTGAATCATCATCCTTTGTAATTCATTTTCAAATGGATTATAATTTTTATTACCATTTTTATCAGTAATAAATAATTTTAGTAATCTATCATGATATCCCTTGCCAAGTTTATTGAAGAAATCATTATAAATAGTGTTACCGAAATCATATTTTCCATCATCTACCAGTTGAGGAGGAATAATTAAATTGCTAGGGTTTGTAAATGTGCACGGTTTTTTTTCTAAAGTTGCTTTAACACAACTATCCATAAATTCTTGTAACCATTCTTTATCAGACAATAAAGCAGTTTGCATTTTAATATTCATTTTATTCCACAACCCCTGATAATTTTTATTTGACCAATTTACACTACCATCTTCATTAAAAGTAGGTAGACCAATAATATCTTCTTCAACTGGACTAGAAGATTCTATAATTAATGTTCTCTTTTTAACTTCGGGTCTAGGTTCGGTTCTAGGTGTACTACGATTAGAACCTTGTATACTTGTATTAAAAACGACAGTTTCATACTTGCCTATATTTAATTCTAAATCCTTGATGGAATATTTTTTTTGAATTAAATTATATGTGTTACTATTTTCATCATACCAAACCATATTTTCTTTATATTTTAAATGTAGTATTTGACTCAATTTAGGTTTTAAATTTGTATTATAAATATTAACAGCATCACGAACAAACTGAAGATCATTTGTAGTATTAAATTGCGCAATAGCTCTTTTTATTTCTTGAATATCCAAGTATGATTTTTCTACTTCTTCCGTTAATTTTTGTTTATTTTCAGCATTATCTGTTATATTTATATATTGTTCAAGATAAATGTGTAATAAACTAGTAAAATCAGTAATATTCTCTTTGTATGTATCAAAATTTTCTAAAGTTTTTTCAGTTGTAAGAAGACCAAACAATAATTTATTTTTATCGTTAATAATTTCTTTTTTAGAATCATTTATTTCATCATTTATTTCTTTTAAAAAAATGTTAATATCATCAAAATTACCAACAGCAATATTTATATTTAAACCACAAGGCTCAACCGCTTTGCAAAAAGCACGAAGTTCTCTATATTGGTCGCCTACATTATTATTTTTATTAATAACAGAAGCAAAAGTTGTTCCTCCTGGTTTGCCACAATTAATACATTTGGGTTTTAATTGACTAAACTCTATTTTTTTCTCTTTTAGGCTAAGATTTTTATTATTAATTATTTTATTTTTATTTTTTTGATTTATTTCTTCATATCTACCTTTTAATTTATAATATTCATTCATTTTATTTTCAACAGAATCTTCAAGCATTATATATAATTATTCTATTATTTATTTGATAAAATATTTCAAATGCTTAACTATTTAAAATAATTAAACTATTTTGCCTTTATGAATAATATCATATTCACTATCCCAGTTCGGTAAACCAGTAATTAGCTCTTGGTGTGCCTTTCTTTTTGCCTCTTGTAAATTTTTAATTTTTGATAAAATATATTGTTGTTTTTCTTTATTTTTTTTGTCTTTTTCAATATCGGTTAATCTACCTTTATACTTGTATATCAATATTAATCCTAAAACTAATAGAAACCCTATTAATAACCCTATATTAAATACTGTATTATAGAAATTATTTTTAATAATATGGCATTGTTTAAGAGTTTGGTTTAAAAAATATTTTACACCTGGTTCTGTCAATATTGGTTTAGACGAAGGCCATCCTTGATTAGTCAAATCATTTAATTCCATAATAATTATAGTTAAAATTATAAATTAATTTATACATAATATCTATATGGCTAATTCTTATTTAAATATTGTTACATTTTTACTAACAACAGTATTTTATTACATGGCAATTAAACCTAATTTAACATATGATGTGTTAAACAATAAAGATAAATATAAAGAATATGTTAGTAACAGTTATTTATATTTAGCTATATACTTATTATTAGTTATGGTAATACAATTTATAGTGAATGCATCTATAATATCAACTACTTGTGGTGGTAGTATTAGTGAAAATATGGGAGCAGCTGGTGTATTTACGTTTATTCCGTGGTCATTAATTTTCGGCGTTGTTATAGTTGTTCTAATAATATACCCTGGATTTAAAAGCGCATTTTCTGATGTAATTGGTTATTTTTATGTTTCAAGCTCTGCAAATAAACTTTTAACGGATTTATTAGTTAATACTGATCTTGAAAAAAAATTAGGAGATGGTGCTCCTAGTGAAATGATGCCAGCATCAGATGTAATAGCTGAACCGCAAAATGTAGAACAACAAGCTAATAATATGATTGGTGGGAATTTAGAAAAAGAACAAATGCAACAGGCTGCAGATTTAATTATTAAAATATGTGGGAATACATCTATATTAATTAATCAAATTGTTCCTAGTAATTTTAATAATTATTGGAGTTTATTAACACCGTTAAAGAAGGATAAATATAAAAATGATTCTAGTAATGACACTACAAAGTTGAAGGAGGATTTATTTAATTTAGTGGTTACACGGGATAATATTGGCGAAGCTATGTGGTATATTTACACGGGATTATTATTGACATCTATTGTGCAGTTAAAAATAACAACAAGAGGCTGTGCTAGTAACCCAAAAACAATGCAGCAAAATTATCAAAAGTTTTTAGATAAAGAACAGGAAACAAGTGCCAAAAAAGAACAAGCGACAAGCACAACATATACGATAACAAACTAATTAAAATAGCTTTGGATAAGCAACGTAATATATTACAAATAAATAACTTAATATTCCTAAAATTAATGATAATAACCATAATGGTAAAATTGTTTTATTTCTATACCCAACACCAAACTCTCTAATGCTTCCATCTTTATTATATAAAAAAGCTGGTTTCATCATTTGAATTGAACCAAACATAATTAAAAATAAAATAATGGAAAATAATGTAGCGTTCTCTCTTATATAATTTCTATTCATATTCTTATATATATAAATCTTTAAAAAAGTAGTATAAAAGCTAAAATATTTTAAAATAAATTAAATTAAAAATATTTTATTATTCATAATCACCCTCATTTTCTACTTCATCTCCTTCAAAATTACCATCACCATAATCTTCTGTGTAACCTCCCATATCATAAGCTTCTCTCTCAATTTCCGCATCAATATCTCTTTCTTCTATATAATCTTCCATTACTTGTTGGTCTAAATCACCAACACTTTTACCCTTGAGTTTTTTTTCTATTTTATCCATTTCATCTCTAAAATCGCGTTCTTCATCATATGTGTCTTTTACATATGTAGTAAGACCTTTTTGTAAACCCTTACTCCAAACACCTAGCTTATTAATTTTTAAAATAGTATCTGCGTCTCTTTCTTCATCTGTAAGATTTTTAAGTCTATCTGTAACCATATTTTTTTCCTTTTCTTTTAATTTAAAAACTCTATCCAATATTTCTTCGTATGAAATATCAACCGCATCTTTTTGATCCTTTAAAATTTCAAAAAAGGAAATAATTAATTCAGCTATTTTATGTTTTAATTCTTTTTTATTACCACTCGTTATTCTTTCAGTTTTTTCACGGGTATTAATATCAAAATCTGTCCTGTTTGTTTTTTCTTCTAAATATTCTACTGTAAATAAATCTTGCACATCAGTTATTTTTTCAATTTCAGTAAAAATCATTTCATCATCATCTGTTAAATCTATATAATTAATAATAACCCTTAATAAATAATACTGAAATAAAAATCTACTAGTTCTCTCGTCAAAAACAGGCTTCAAAATTGTTTCACCGTAATTAATTGTTGTAAAACAAGGTGTTATATTAGCTAATTTTAATATATTTTTAGATGATTTTTGTATTGTTGTTAAAACTTTAGAAATAATTTGCTGACCATAAAACCCTCTTAGTTGCTCATAATATTCATTAATATGTCTTCTTAATTTGTTTTCATGTTGTTTTGAAAGTTTTAGATAATCAGGTATTAATACATTTTGATAATCAACGTTATTTAAAATAATATTCGGAAAAATAGTGACAAAATTTGCAATAAACGTTTTATAAAAATTAACTGTGTTATATAAACATTCATCTGATATTTTTATCTCTTGATTTCTATTAGACTTTTCACATTCCCATTCCGCGATTTTTTCAATATTCTTTTTAAAATTATCAATAGAACGTTTCGTAATTTTATTTCCTTTATATCTATCTACAAATTCATTTATATCTTGAATCATGTCGTCAATGCTTCTTATTAAAAAATCATTTAGATTCTTAATTTCTCTAGTTGTTTCATTTGTTGCTATGTCAAAAGTATCCAATGCTTCATTTATTAATTTTCTCAAAGAACCTTCTACAATTTCATCGTTTTCTTCGTCAATAGAATCAATTGTAGCCAATAATTTTGAAATGGACGACACATTTGGTTTATCAAAATCAAGATGTATAATATTTTTACGACCAACTAATTGCATTAATCTTAAAAAAGACTCATTATCAAATTTTTTACCATTATCTTTTAGTTTTTGAATAATTTGGTCTACATTTAAATTCTTATTTATTAAATCTAATTCCGGTTTATCATTGCATAATGGTAGTAAATCTTCAGGTATCGGCATCAATGATTTAAATTTACAAAAATAAATAAATGCCATGTAAATTATTTTTTCGTCGAAATTATTACTAATAGGAGGGTATTTATTTTTTGTATTTATTATACTATAAAACATGCTACTCTTTGAATAATTTGTAATATCTTCTATAATGTTTGTTAATTTTTTTACAATAGTATTGTATTCAAGTATACCAGAGTCTTGATTTATAAAATAATCAATAGTGCTTACACCTTCTTTACTTTCACAACAAGAATTTTCCAAATAAGGTTCATTATTTGAATTACTTAATAATAATTGTTTTTTCTTTACTATATTTTGTATTTTTTCTTGAATCGCAAGTGAAAACTGAATAATTTTTGAATCTACTACTAATATTTTCTCTCTTTGATTCTCTGAACCTGATTTTAAATCACTTAGTAAACTTCTTTTAAACTCATCCGAAACATTTACTAATTTTTTAATTTTAAAAGGCACTAAAGGCGGTAAAAATTGTGTCCAATTTGTAATGTCGTGATCGTCTAATATTTCTTTAGCTGGATTAGTTAATAAATAATCCGTTTTTTCTTCCATTTTCCTTAAAACGTCAGGAATATTTGATAAAACACTATCGATAGAACCTTTGATTTTATTTAATATAAAATCCGTTTTTTTTCCCTTTAAAACATTCCAAGGTTTACCTGATTCACGAATATCAAAGGCAACACATGCTAAATATGTTAAACTGCTTAGGTCTCCTGAACCTTCAAATGGATACCCATTAAATGATCTAACACAACCAGGGTGCGTTTTTCGGGTTTTTACAGATGGTATTGCAGTTTGAACCGCAATTAAAAACATACCTAATGTGTAATATAAAATAGCGGTATTGTAAAAATCTTCATACGATGATATTTTTTTTCCTTTTTCCGCCATTTCTTTAATTTTAACTTTATAATCTTCTTCCGATTCTAATGTATCGCGAAGTGATGATAAAACACAGTTTATAATAAATTCTTTTTGCACTTCAATATTAATTCCCATAGCTACTGATAAAGCATTTACTATGTTAGAAATAGTTCTAGTTTCAAATGTGTCGTATTTTATATTTTTTGTTGTAGATGAGATTACTTTGTTTCCAGCATCTTCTTCAAGCGTAGCACGAGTTGTAACCTTAAACCCTTGTTCGTATCCTTCTTCTATATCAAAATCTATTTTAATAATACGCCAACCACTATTTTTATCTTCCCACCAATCTCCGTCGTCGCTTAATTTACCAATTTTACTAATAAGTAAATCAACATAATTTTTATAACCATTAATGTCTGTAATAAAAGAGGTAGCCATATTAAATTTAAAAATTGGCAATATAGGAACATTTGTTTTAATACAATAAAGCCAATTTATATTTTCCATTTCATTCAATGGACCAAAATTGTCGGTAATAGCAGGTCTAGTATAAGTATTTACAAAACGCACAATATCATTTTGTTTTTTAGTGAAATCATTTTGAGATAAAATTAAATTTAACACTGTTAAATATGGTGATATTGGTTTAATCGATTTTTCATCATCCATATTTTCTGATAATTTATATTTTTCATTATTATACTTTAATAAATTATTATATTCAATACTCGTTAAAACCCCAATAATAGATACAAAATAATCAAATTGTTCTTTTATTTTTTTTTCAAAATCATCTTTTGAAATTCTATATTTTTCATCGAATTCGCTTAAAATATCATTTAATAATTGATTTTGAATACCAAGTTCGTCAACAGGTAAACTTACACATTTATCTTCATCATTGTCTTTATTTGTAACATTTATGCATTTTTCTTGTAAATCACACAAAATACTAGATTCATCCGTATCTAAATCTTTTACTATATCATTACTTAATACCCATTTGTTTTCTTTACGCACATAATAATCAGGCATTGCATTATTTTTATATAAAATAGCATATTGACCATTTATAACCATTTTATGTCCATCTAACAAAGTATTTGATAAATAATCGGCATCATAATCGTTCAATTTTAATTTTTTCTTTAAATCGTTAATAATATGAATTTTCAAATTTTCGGGTACCATACTCACTATTTCCTTCTCATAATTATTCAATAATTCATAATTAGTTTTGTCATATTTTTTATCAAAATATATATTTTTATCATTATCTTTTGTAAGTTCTTCAATAGAATCATAATGTTTTGATATTATTATTGGTCCGCAACTATCTGTTTTTTTCTGATTTTCGTATTTTGAATTAATCATTTCTTTTTCTTTCTCAAATAAAGAAGAATACTCACTTGGAAGCATTAACGAAACACTTTCTAATGAAATAGCTGACGTATAAAGCTTACTATTATCTTTTAACATTAATTTTCTTAGTATTTCAGAATTGGTATATTCTGAATATCTAAATCTAAATGAAGCACCCTCAATTGGTATATCATAATAGTGAAAAATATCATCCCTAAATCCATTTTTTTGTTCTATTATAGATATAATAGAAAAAGCATTATTTAAAACTATTTGTGGCTTAACAAATTTTGATAAACTTTGAAATAATCTTGAACGTTCAATATATTTTTTATTAAATTCTGAAATTTTTTCATCTATAAATTTAATAATTTCTTTATATTGCATATATGTTAAGTCATCTGTATAAATTAAAAAGGGTTCTAAATAAGATACTACATCAATAATTGACAATTTACCATTTATATATTTTTTCATTAATTCAAACAAAACCTTAATTTTTGGGACAATTGTGTTTATAAATTGTGAATATATTTGTTCATTTGTTAATTTTTTTTTCTCTTCACCCGGTATGTTTAAAACATAATTTTTAATTGTGTTTACAAAATTATTTTCATTAAATTCAATTTCACTATCTAAATTTTCAATAAATATATTATTTACAGGTGTTTTTTTTTTCAAAAACTCCCAATAACTTAAAAATATTTGGTTTAAATTCACTCTCTCTAATAAGCTTGTTCCAGGAAGATTTATTTTTGAAAATCTTATTGTTGATTCAGGCAATGTAATGAAAGATTTTATAGACATTGTATCAGGATTTGTCATTCTTACTCTAGTAGTAACCATACGTGCATTTGTATTATCTATTGTATCCAATCTTGTTAAACCAAGATTATATTTTTGTATGACAAAACGTCTCGACCTAATATTGTTTTGCGTAAAAACAGACGAATACATATCTTCTAAATTATCAATAATCACATTCAAATCTGTTTCTACATTTTTTTCAATTAATAAATCATTTGCAGATTCTTCATTTATTAAATTAAAAGGAGTAAAATACGGGTTTAATTCATTGTATAATAAAGAATATTTGTTTTGGTCTATCGGTAAATCATTTGATTTATAAGCATCTACTAATTTATCTATATTAAAAATTTGCTCTGTATTATTTAATAAAATTATATCACTACTTTCTTCAATATTTTCTTCATCTTCATTTCCATTGTATATTTTTTTTATGTTTTTAACAACTGGTAAAATCCAATATAAATTTTGTTTAAATTGTTTAAAATATTGATTTAATGGTTTATATGTAGATTCATTTACTAATGCGGATTCAATAAAACCATATTGGTCAAACGTAGAAAATTGCTCTCTCAATTGTTTAAATCTTTCAATCGTAATATGAATATTATTTAGCACTTTATTTGTTCTTTGTGAGTTTGGAATAGTAGACAATAATTCATCCAGTAAATCTGTTAATTGAACTTCAATACTATATCTTTGTGATTGAATAGCTACATCTACATATTGCACAATTGGCCCCAATTCTTCATCTCCGAATTTAATTTGATCAGCTCTTAAAATAAACTCCCTCATTTGATCTTTTACATTTTTTACAGGAATTTTGTATTCTATTTGTTGACCTGGAATTGCTTGTTCATATTCTTTTTCTAATTCAGGAATATTTTCAAACTCTTGGATTTCTTCTACAACATTTTTTTTTGGTTCTTCAGGTTTCTCTCTAATTTCAATATTATCAATTGGTAAATCTTCAGGAATTCCTTTGTAATCAAAATTAATATATAGTATATCATCATCCACCGTTTTAATTTCAATCATATCTTCTTCTAAATTTGTTATTTCTCCCGTAAGAATAACTGGATATTCTCCACCAAAATAAATATTTATCCATTTACCTGGAAGTAAATCATTTTGTCTTGCATAACTAGGAGTATCGCTTCTACTTAAAATAGCAATTTGGGTAATTGTACCATCACCTACTATACCATCATCGGAAATTTTTAATTTGATTATTTCAAGTGTATCAACATTTATTAAATACATCTTGGACTTATCAATATAATCAATAATAAAAGTTTGGTCATTAAGTTTTTCATTTTTTGGATTACTGATGTTAATAACATCCCCTAATTGTAAAATTATAATTATATCCATATTTTTAGATTCTTCGACTAATTCTGATGGATTTTTTTGTTTTTGAATTGTTGACATTTTGTTTCTATATTTATTATAGAAATTTTTATGCTTAAGTAAAAATCAATTTAAATTATAGTTTAAAGATATCTTTATAATTATAATTAACAAATAATGAATATAACCATTAACACACCTTTTAATTTATCGGCAATTCCAAATTTTAATGATTTGGTAACTGGAGCAATTACTGAAACTAATATATTAAAACTAAATACTGTTGAGTGCAGAACGTTAAATAATCAAAAATACTCTGTAATTAGATATTTGAAAGACTTTTTATGTGTAGATCATGTGCCTACATATGGACTATGCCGTTCTGTAATTTTAAATAGCGCAAATAATGTTGTTGGGTTTGCTCCTCCTAAATCAATTTCTTCAGATAAGTTTATTCAATTGTATCCTGATAAAAATGAAAATCTAATAGCTCAAGAATTTGTAGAAGGAACAATGATTAACGCTTTTTGGGATCCAACGATTGGATTATCCGGAAGTTGGGAAATTTCTACCCGAAATACAGTTGGTGCTACATCTAGTTTTTTCAAAGGAATACATAATAAAACATTTAGAGATATGTTTTTAGAAGCAACAAAGGAGACAAATTTAAATCTAGACCATTTAAACAAAGAATTTAGTTATAGTTTTGTGTTGCAACATCCTGATAACCGAATTGTAGTACCATTTAAAACACCTACACTATATTTAGTTGCTTTGTATAGTATTCAAAATGTAGATGATAACGTATTAGTTCATTCACATTCTATTAATTATGTTAAACAACTGAATTGGGGTCAAACTACCATTAAATTTCCAAAAATTTATGAGTGGAACAGTTATTCAGATTTGATTGAAAAATATGGTTCTATGAATACATCTTATGATATTGTAGGTGTCGTAGTATATAATACTCTAACAGGAGAGCGAATGAAAATTAGAAACCCTGTATATGAACAAGTTCGCAATTTAAGAGGAAACCAACCAAAGCTACAATATCAATATTTATGTTTAAGAAAAAATGGTAAAGTTCATGATTTTTTGAAATTCTATCCTGAAAATAAAAAAGAATTTTCTTCATTTAGAGATCAAATACATTTGTTTACGAATACATTATTTTCCAATTATATATCGTGCTATATTAAAAAGGAGAAGCCACTAATTGAGTTTTCGGAACAATATCGCACACATATGTTTAATATTCATAAGACTTATATTGACGAGTTAAGAGAGAAAAAATTATTTATTACAAATACATTCGTAATTAATTACGTTAATAATTTGCATCCATCGCTTCTAATGTATTGTTTGAATTTTCAAATGAGAAAGAGAAATATTGATACTATTGTTGCGGATTCACAAGTTTAGGTTTAACTTATTCTAATTTACTTTATCTTATTTGGCAATATAAGATTTATATTTTTTTTCCATATTTCAATATCATTCCAAATCCCATTTTGTTCTGTATTACAATTTATTGTAAAACTCGTCTCAAATTTTTCAGATGATGCATTTATAAAATAAATATTTTTTTTATTATAATATTTAAAAATTAAATTTCTTAATTTTAATACGTCATTTATATTATGTCTGCATAATATTATAATTGGTTTTACATCATTTACAATATTTAAAAATCTTTTGATTCTTCTATCATATTTTTCTTTTACTATATCATAAAATTTTTGCCAATTATCGGTAATAATTTTATTTTTTTCTTCCCCAATTAATCCTTCCCCAATTAATCCTTCCCCAATTAATCCTTCCCCAATTCGATCAATTGTAATATTATCTGTATTTTTATTTATATCCATTAATGGATAATCATAAGGAAATTCAAACCCATATTCATCAATCAAACTAGTTTTATTATAATTAAACCTTAAGTTTGTATGATATTTCATAAAATTATCTTGAAAACATTTCTCTATTGAAGATACATTAGACATAACCCAATCAAATGGTAATGCTTCATTTCTTAAATTTAACTCTCTTAATGCTGCCGCTGGAGAGCAATCATGACCAATAGTTAAAAAATTATACATATATTTACAATAGTTAAAAAATTATACATATTTTAATTAAAATTAATTTATTTTAATTAAAAAATATTTACATATGTAAATGATTAATATATCTGATTTCGATGATATAATCAATTTTTTTGTTATTATTTACAATAATAGTTTATTACTATTAAATGAGTATGGTGGTTTTTAATTTTTACAAGTTTTAAAAATGAAGGTTTTTAATTTTTACAAGTTTTAAAAATGAAGGTTTTTAATTTTTTACTAGTTTTAAGAATTCTTTTTTAATCTTTGTAAATACTTGGATCGATTCCCCAATACATTCTTTTAAATGTCCTTTAATTGTTGATATATCAACAGCATCTTTATACGCTACTCTTATAATGCTATAAGAATCATGAGGATGCATCTTTTTAAAACCACAAAAGGTTAATATTTTTGTTTCGTAAAATTTTGTATACAAGAAATATTCCAAAACTTTTCCAATTGTATAATCCTCATTTTCTAAAATAATATCAAAAGAGTTGCTCATTGTATTTTGTGATTTCTCAATTTTTAATTCATCTTTTTCAATTAACGTGTCTTGAAATTGCATTTTATCAATCAATATTTCACACGCTTTATGCACTAATTCAACATTATCATAAATACCAATACTTTGAATAATAAAGTCAAAACTATCTTTTCTTGTTACACGCAGTCCATCCAACAATCTCCAATTTTTTGCTTCAAAATCTACTTCTTCTTTTGTTTTGCCTTCATCTTTCCAGGTTTGCTTATATTTTTCTAAAATCGCTTCTTGAGCAACTGTATCTATTGTGAAACCATAAGAACACGTTGAAACCGCATTAAACATACCATCTTCTTTAGCCGTTCCAATTGAAAATTCACAAGTTAACTGTATTTTTTCACCTGATAATTCATCTGACAATTTTGGTCTTAATCTTACAAAATCAATAAAATAACCAGTATAATCATTTGCAGGAAATATTTCTCTATTTTTTGATTCACTAATAGGTTTGCCAGTATTCATATCTTTGATTACAAAATTTTCTGTAGTAACAAACATAGTAGTATCTGTTATATTTTCAACATTGACTTCAAGCTGGTAATTTTTTAAAGGAAACTCCTCTACATTTTTAATATGAATAGGAATACAACTTAAGCGTTGTTTTAAAACTTCATTGTTTAGACGACTTGTGTTTGCAGTTATAGTAGCCATATTTTGTTCATAAGGAGTAGTTCTAAATACAACTAATGGTATATCAGATAGAATAGTTCTTCTAATAGCATTAGCCAAACTTACATTTACACCACTTAGTGTAAACATAAGCATTTCATCATTATGTCTAGAATTTAATTCAACTTGAGGATTCATATTGTCTAATAGTACTTTATATTTAAATTGTATAATTTAAATCATTTTTTTTTAAAATGAGTTAAATATTTAATTCAATTAACTAATTATAAATAAAATGAGTTCTATTTTATATTATAGTAAATTTTGTGAACATTCCAACAAACTTTTACAAACATTATCAAAAACAAATGTGCAAAAAGATATACATTTTATATGCATAGACAAAAGGGTTAAGGATACTAATAATAAAATGTTTATAGTTTTAGAAAATGGACAAAAAATAATTATGCCTGAAAATGTCAACAGAGTTCCTGCTTTACTTTTATTAAATCAAGATTATCAAGTATTATACGGCGAATCTATATTAAATCATTTAAAACCAAAACAAGAAGTTGCTATAAGAAAAGCAACACAAAATAATATGGAGCCGATGGCATTTTCATTTGGAGGCGGCCTTGGAGATATTGTTTCTGATTCATACAGTTTTTTAGATCAAGGAACAGAAGAATTAGAAGCAAAAGGAAACGGAGGAATGAGACAAATGCATAATTATGTCGATTTAAATTATTCTGATAATATAACTACTCCAAATGATGAGCACGATTATAAAGGTTCCAATAAAATATCAGGTGATTTAACAATTGAACAATTACAACAACAGAGAGAAAGCGAATTGCAGAAAATTACTGGAAATAAACCACAAATGAGAATTTAATATATATATTAAATAAATTAATTTAAATATAAAATATAATTATTAAATATAAATATTTAAATGGCTAATAATATCCTTACTGCGTTTAATGATCATTTTATTGATTTCGTATCTGATGTGCAAAATGTTTTTCCTGATGATCCTGATATTTTAGCAACTAAAAATGCACTTATTGCGATTAGAAAGGCTAACCCCAAAATGATTGTTAAAATTTGGAATAAATTTATTGTTGGAAAATATAAACCTCAAATTGAAGCTGGTAATATTGATTTTTTTATTAATAAAGATTATTCAAATGATGTATCTTCTGCATCTAATTCGGATAAAATTATGGAATCAATTGATCGCTTGCGTGAGCCAATAAAACAAATGACGCCTGAAAGTCAATCAAAGACTATGAAATATATTCAAAATTTGACTAAATTGGCTGCTATGTGCGAATAAAATAATAAATATATATTACAATTAAATAATAATATATATTTAATATAATTTTACAGAGTTTATTTTTCAATTTTTACTTCTTTTGCAATATTTTTAATGATTTTGTCTTCTTTTTCTAAATCATTATCCCCTTTGCCTCCCAAAGCTTCAAATACCAATTTATTATATTTATCTGACACTTTTGAAGAACTTTTTAAACAATCGGGATGTTTTGTTCTGAATTCACTTAACATTTTTGAATTTTTATATGCAACATTTTTAACT
>Ga0114966_10001560_pt1 | contig 21026 bp, 19 predicted proteins | sample M_130207_XF_Meta_FD_87029 | JGI IMG/M metagenome (GOLD analysis project Ga0114966, IMG submission 87029) | Freshwater microbial communities from Lake Montjoie, Canada to study carbon cycling - M_130207_XF_MetaG | ecosystem: Environmental > Aquatic > Freshwater > Lake | place: Lake Montjoie... | reverse complement strand
TAAAAAATTAAAAATTAAAAAATATAAAATTAAAAATTAAAAAATTAAAAAATTGTTAAACAAAATTGAATATAGAAGTTAAATTATATTTATATATAAATATAAAATTGTATATTGTATATTGTATAGTATTGTATTGTATAGTATTGTATTGTATAGTATTTTATATAAAATGTCATTAAATTTAAAAACATCTATTTCAAATCAAGGATATTCAATTTATAAGAATAAAATCACTGAAAATGAATTAGAAGTTATAAGAAATGATTTAACAATTAAACCATTTACTTGTCCTGGATATGGTAATGAAGAAGATGTAGAACCATATAAATTATTTAAGGAAAATAATGATAAAATATATGTACCTTGTTTTTATGGTATAAATAAGTTTGGTAAACCTGGAGTTTCTAAATTAAAAGAACCTGAAACTATTAATATTGTATTTGCATCTAATAGGCCTATGAGACCTTATCAACAAGAAATAATAAAAACATATCTAGAATCTGCTTATAAAATTGGAGGTGGTATTATTAGTGTTGGATGTGGTAGAGGTAAAACAGTTATGGGTCTTAAAATAGCAGAAGAACTTAAAGTAAAAACACTAATTTTAGTACATAAAGAGTTTCTAATGAATCAGTGGGTTGAGCGTATCAAAGAATATTTACCAGAAGCTAGAGTTGGGTATATTCAAGGTAAAACTCTTGATATACAAAGAAAAGATATTGTTCTAGCAATGATACAAAGTCTTAGTGACCCTAGAAAAGATAAAGATTATCCTGAAAACTTATTTGAAAGCTTTGGTTTAGTAATTGCTGATGAATGTCATCATTTAGCTGCACGTCAATTTTGTAGGTCACTTGCAAAATATCCATTTAAATATACATTGGGTCTTAGTGCTACACCTGATAGAGCAGATGGATTAGCACGTGTTTTTAAGCATTATTTAGGTGATATTGTATATAAAGATGGAGAAATAAAAAAATCTGAAGAAGACATTGCATTAGATCATATACCTAATTCAACAGTTGAAATATATATATATAAAATGGCATCTATATCAATAGATACAAAATATAATAAAGAAGAAATAAATTATAAAAAAAAGCCAAATATTGTTACAATGAAATCAAATGTAGCAAATTGTGATCATAGAACACGTTTCTTAATATCATTTCTTCCTAGATTAATAAATGAAGGCAGAACAATATTAATTCTTAGTTGTCGCCGTGCTCATATTACAATTATGGAAAAACTAATTACAGAAATGGCTATTGAAAAAGAAATTCCAGAATGTACTGTTGGACTTTATGTTGGTGGAATGAAACAAGAAAATCTCGATATTAGTGCTACTAAGCGTGTTATAATTGCTACATATGATATGGCTGAAGAAGCATTTGATTGTAAAACTTTAAATACTCTTATATATGCTACACCTCATAAAAATATTAAACAGGCTGTTGGTCGTATTTTACGGGAAGAAAAGAAAAAACGTGCTTTTATACCATTAATAATTGATATTCAAGATGTATTTTCAACATTTAATGGTTGGAATAAAATTAGAGAAAAATATTATAAAGGTGAAGGATATCCTATGAAAATATATGAAACATTACTTAAATCTAAAACAGATATACCAGAAGTTAAATTTATTAAGGATATTTCTAGTATTGTAAAAGGTAAAAAAAACAAAAGCATAAATAAAAACATAAACAAAACTATTATTAAGAAAAAAAATAATGTAATTTTAGAAAAAGTTGATGGAAATGGAAATGAAGATGTAAATGAAGATGAAGATGGAGATGAAAATGAAGATGAAAATGAAGATGAAAATGAAGATGGAGATGAAAAAGAAATAGGAGAATTAGATTTTTGAAAATTGAATATTGAAAATTGAATATTGAAAATTGAATATTGAAAATTTAACATTTATAATCACAAAATCTATTTTCAATATTACTATATGAAGGTCTTTGTATTCCTAATCTTTCTGTAAAACAATACCAATTTGTGTCTTTTTGTAGTGTTTTCCAAATTATATCATAAGCATATTTCCAAGGTTCTTTTTTTTTGTTTAATAAATCTACAGAAGATTCAAGAATATTTATCATTTTATCATACATTTTTTCATTTATTAAATATCCAGATGTTGTTTGTGCATCAAAAACTTTTGTTAAAAATGGATATTTAGTACATTGTTCTCCTTTAAGTAAATTATAACTTAACATACATATATCATAATCAGGTTTATAATTAAATAATAATGCTAGATTAAAATCTAATATTTTCTTTTCAACAATAAACATAAAATCATCTTCTAATATTAATACATTTTTCCATTTATTTGTTTTTGCCATTATTAATATATTTAAATGTGATTGAGAACATCCTAATGCACCGAAATTTAGATTACTTACAGCATTAAATCTTTCAAAAGGCATATTAAATTTAGTTAATTCTTTTTCAATTTCTTCTTTACGGTCAAGTCTTGATTCTAGATTAATATACATTATTTTACTAATTTTATCATAAATATTAATTGTTATAACATCTTGATTATCACTATATGTATCTTGTTGTATTGCTAGCTTATCTGTAAAACAGTACCATTTTGAATCTTTTTGTAATTCTTTCCAAACTTGATCACACGCATAAAGCCAATGTTTTTTTGTGCTTTCTAATAATGGAATTGATTTTTCAAAAATATTTATTAAACTATCATACATTGTTTCATTTACTATATATGCTAATGCGTGATGTGCGTTTAATACTCTTGTTAAATATGGAAAATTTGTGTTTTTTTCACCTTTAATTAAAGTATAACCTAACATACATACATCGAAATCAGGAATATCATTATATAAATTTATAATTTTACTTCTAAACTCTTCCTTAGATACAGTAAATATTAAATCATCTTCTAGAATCAATACTTTTTTATAACCTCTTTGTTTAGCAATTTTTAATATAGATAAATGAGATAAAGTACATCCAGTGCATCCGAAACCAAATGTTTGTATAGCATTAAACCTTTCAAATGGTATTTCAAATTTATTTAATTCATTCTCAATAATTTGTTTTCTATCAATTCTATATTCTAGATTAATATAAAATGTATTATCTATATATTTACTTATATCAAATTTATCATTAGGTATTGTATCATTAGATACAGATTCAGATTCATCTATTATATAGTGTTTTGGTATATCTAGAATAGTATCATTATGATCTGATATGTAATATTCAATATTCCAATTACAATTATATTCTAGATACGTCCATATATTAATTTCCCAAACAATTACACCTTTTTTTTCAATAAAAATAGGCAACTGTGTTATTAATAAATTATGCATATCTTGAATTGATTGTTTATCACCAACAAAAAAGCTACCACAAAAACGCCACATAACCCGAGATGCCATAAAATGCATATAATTATTGGTATGTTCTTTAGTCCATGCACAAGGAAATAAAATAAATTTATCTTTCAACTTGCTAATTCCAAAATTATAGATATTATTTAAAACTAAATCTGTATTTTTTATCATATGACATATACCAAAATCTATCCAAGCAAAATGCTTAGTATTAAATGGATTTATAAGCGATACATTATATACAAATTCACTTTTTGCATTCATAAGAATAAAATATTTTTTTGTATCTTTTACAATATTATTAACTACTGGTATTGATGGATTATATTTTTCTATAATTTTATATGTTTCAGTATCTTCGAGATTTGTTATATTCATTAATTTTACATTAGTAAATTCATTAACTAATTCATTACCAATTGTTTCGTATTTAGATGAAACATAAAGACATATTGATATTCCAGATGATGCAAGTTTTTTGAATAATGAAATATATTTTTCTGGTGTTCTTACAGTATTTCTATCTTCATTTAAATCTATAAATGCAGTTACAAATGTAACTGTAGGTTGAAATGATTTTATAATTGATTTATTCATTTTATTCAGTTTATTCAGTTTATTCAGTTTTAAGAGTTATATAAATATAATATTAAATATAATAAGTTTTAAGTTATATTTTTTTAATTATTTAATTATTTAATTATTAATTTTTTTAGAATATAAAAATAATTTAAAATATGAAAATAATTAAAAATATAAAACCAATTTATAATTAATTTATAAATTTCAAATTTTAAAAAGTGTAAAATTTAGAGTATAAATTTTAAAATGAATATTACAAATTTTAAAAAAGTAATGATGTTTAATAGAGCTTTTGATATGGTTTCTAATGAATTATCAGAATATAATTCTTATATTCAAAAACAAAATGGAGTTATTGAATTTAATCCTTTAATTAATTTTCGTAAAGAATTATTTTTAAATTCATCTTCTATAATTAAATTGCGTCTAGACTTAATTAAAGAAGAAATTACAGAATTATGTGATGCTATAAATCAAAATGATATTATAGAACAACGAGATGCTTGTGCTGATATTCTTTATGTTGTATATGGTATGGCTGACGTATTAGGTATTTCAATAGATGATTTATTTAGTAATAAATTTAAAACTAATATTATAAATAATTTTAAATCTGAATTTGGATTTGAATCTGGAATTGATAATTTTACATATGTTAAAACATTTGTAAATGAATATATTGGATTTGATATAAAAACTAAAAATGTTTTAGAAATGACTGATATTGTAAAACATAAATTAAATACAATATATTTAGAATTAGAAACTAATTGTAATAAAGTATTTAGTAATGAAGATAGTACTAATATTACACAAATTCCTAAATATTCACCTACAAATATATTAAATGAAAATAAAGCAGATTATATATCTCATAATATTTATGAATTATTAGTATGGACTTATATAATGACATTAGTATTAAATGTAAATGCAAATGATGATTTTTCAATAGTTCATGAAAGTAATATGAGTAAATTATGTGATAATGAAGAAGATGCTAAAAATACAATAGAAGATTATAAAAAAAAATATATTGCAGGTACAAGTCCTTATGATAGTCCATATTATTATTATTTACCTAATCTTGATAAATGGATTGTTAAAAATTTATCTTCTGGTAAAGCATTAAAAAATATAAAATATAAAAAAGTTTGTTTTATTTAGTTTAGTTTAATTTAGAAGATATATTTTTTATTTAATATTTATTATTTTTTATTTAATATTTTTTCATATATAAAAATAAATTTATTATTATATTTAATACTGTATTAATTTATCTTCAAATAAATGGATTCAATAACTACTGAAATATATGATGAAATACTTGATTCATTTGATAATGAGAATATAAATAATATTGTAAAATTATTTAAAGACTATTGTCTAGAACCATATTCTGAATTAATTGATTCCCCAAGAATTACTGACAATGATAATATAGTATTAAATACATATCTAGAATATGTATTATATTATAATTTAACAAATATAATAGATTTATTTATTGATGATATGAATTTAGTTATTGATGATGATGTTCTTGCAAGTGTATTAATTTTAGAAAATACTGATACATATAATTATTTATGCAATTTAGGTTATACTCCAGAAGAACAAACATTAAAAATTGCAGTTCAAATGCGTTATAGTGAAATTGTTGATTCTATTTTAGAAAATGATAATAATTTAATATATAATATTGAAGAAGATGATATTGAATATTTATTAAAAATAGATATTGATGAAGAAACTGTAGAAACTGTTAGAGTTTTATGTTCTTATCATATTGATAATATGATTTTACAAAATTTTTTTTCTGAATTGAAAGAACGTAATTTAAATAATAATGATGATGATAATAATGATGATAATAATGATGATAATTCTTATATGACATTAGAATTAATTAATATTTTAGAAAATTATAAATAAAATAATAAATAATAAATATATAAATTTTAAAATAATTCAAAAAATATATAAATTAAAATTTACTTAAAATATTTAATTATATATAAAAAATTATTATGATAAAATTAAATAAATAAATTAAATTATAAATATAATTATGACTGATTTTTTTTTGGATGGTGAAACATTTGAACCAGAAGTAAATACAACATCTAATATAGAATTTCAATTAAATCAATTTAACGACAATGAATATATAAATAAAAAAATAATTCCCGAAAAAGCATTGTTTGTTAAATCAGATATAATTAATAGTATTAAAACTTATTATAAACATAATATTGATATTCCTATATTAGTTTATGGAGCTCAAGGTATAGGTAAACTTACTACTATAATAGGATTATTAAATAATATACCTAACAATAATTCTTTATCAAATAATTCTTTGTCAAATAATACTATTAATAATATTTTTTATTTTAAGATTCTAGATGACACATATAATAAAATATTTTATTTTGAAAATTACTATTATCTCAATATAAGCATTTTAAATAATAATAATGAAATTTTAGATTATTTAAAGTATATATATCAAATTGCAAAAGGTAAAACTATTACTATTTTTGATGATGATGATGATACTATAGAAAAATTTAAATTAAAGGAAAAAAAAATAATTATAATTACTCATATTTATAAATGTAATCTAGAAGCACAACTTTATTTAGCATTTATGTTAGATAAAATTAATACTAATGCATCTTATATATTTACATCTTATACAAAAAATACTATTAACAAAAAAATTTTATCATCTTGTGTATCAATTAATTTTGAATATTTAAATGAAACAGAATTTATTAAAATTTTTAAAATTAATTATAAAAATGTATTTGATAAGAATATATTAACATTATCTATATTAAAACAATTTTATGAAATATATAAATTAAATAAATATAATATAGGCAATACTATATCACAGATTAAATATTATATTACATATGAAGGTATTAATTTTTTAAAGAATAAAGATAATAAAATATCTCTATTTTCTAAAATTGCAGATAATTTTATAAAAAAAAAATTGGTTTTATCATCAATATCATCAGCATTAGAAATACGTAAATTTTTATATTTATTATTATCGTTAAATATAAAATTAATTATTTTTGTTAAAGAAGTTGTTAGACAATTAATTAATAGTAAATTAGATAGTAATATTAAAATTATAATATTAGAAAAATCTTCAAAATTATCAGAAGAAATAATAAATTCAAATAAGGAAGTTGTAATTATAGAAACATTTTTTTATGATATTATAAATATAATTTTTAATGATATTTAATTTTTATTTAATTTTTATTTAATTTTAATTTAATTTAATTTTAATTATTTACAATATTAATAAAATTAATATATTTATTATATATAATAATAAATATATATCTAGATAATTAAATAAAATGTATATTAAGAAAACTAAACTTACTAACAAACATAAACATAAAAAACTTATGAAAAAAATGTTGAGTCATAAAAAAACAAAAAAAAATATGAAATCACATAGTAAGTCACATAGTAAGTCACATTCTAGAAAATATTCAAAATCAAAATCAAATAATAAATATAGGAAAAATAAACATCGCGGTGGATTTTCATCAAGTTGTGATATTGTAACTGTTAAAGAACCAGGATTTAAACTTGATGCATTAGGTGTTGCTTCAGGAATAAATATACCTGATGCAAGAGGAGCAATTTTTAGACCAAATTGCTCTGGAAGTAAACATTCACAAGCTATGGTACCTTAATCAAATACTAATGTTGTAGGAAAATTATGTATTGATAATGATTTTGATGCAGCAGTTGATATTTCCTTACGCTTTTTTCTTGTAGAACCTATAGGTTTGTTTTTTAATTGTGTTTTAATTTGAGTATCAACTGCAATAATTCCATCTTGTGGTTTTTTCTTTTTTGTACTAACTATTATTGGCATCTGAATAGGTAAAGGTAATCCTGTATCATATAATTGAGGACAAGATGATGTATTTACTAATGGATTTATCTTGGTTCCTAATTTTTTAACAGTTTCACAGCGTACATTCATATCTGAATCTATGGCTTTTAAATGTTTATCAATATAATCTATAATATGGTTTTCTAAAGCCCATTTAAAAAAATTTAGTTGTCCTACAGTAGTAATAAAATATTTATTATCTTCATAATAAAATCGTATCCTATTTCTTCTACAAAAAGGGTCAAAATTTCTTTTACTATAAGCTTTTAATTGCCCTTTATAATTATTATGAACTATTATAAAGTTATCAAATGATTGTAATTCTTCTTGTGTTTTATCTGATTGTTTTTCTTTAAAATCATTCAAATTATATAATATATTAAAATTTTTACAATAGTTTGTTACAAACCAATCAATAAGTCTAAGTGATATTGATTCACCTTTTAATATAGTAATTATTTTATTAAGCATATTTCGATTTGAAAAGAATTTTGTAATAGGTATTATAAGAAGTGATTGTTTTGAGCTAATATTTTTACAGGATTTAATAACTATATTAACTTTATCTTCTGGTGTATCAGAAGAATCATTTTTTTGATTTGATATTATAGATTCAGATACAGGTATTTTTGATTGAGATGGTTTTTTAATTTGTTTTATATCTGGATTAGATTTATCTGGATTAGATTTATCTGGATTAGATTTATCTAGTCTAGATTCATCTAGTCTAGTTTCATCTTTCTCATCTTTCTTAGTTTTCTTGTCTTTCTTATCGTTCTTATTATATCTATCTTTTTCTTCATTTTCTTTATCAAAACCACATTTATTTAATTTATCATCTTTACAAACGTCTTTATTAATTTCATAATTACTATAATTACTATTTATTATATCATTAAAACTCATTTATATGTTTATAATAAAATATGTTTCTATATTTTCATTATAACTAATTATTATGTATTTAGTAATATTATCTTTAAGTTAGTAAGAATGTTATATTTGATTTAATTTATTTTAATTTATTTTGATTTATTTTTAATAAAATATATTTTCTATTTATTTATTAAGGTAATATAAATTAAGTTAAAAATTAATAAATAATTTTATAAATAATTTTATAAGTATTCTAGATAATTAGTCTAGATACATAAAATATAAAATGTCATCAAAAAATATAATTAATAATCATAATATACAAAAATCAATAAAATATGCAAAACAAATTAATATACAAATAGAAAAAAATGTTGGTTATAGTACTAAACATATTATTATTGGAGTCATAACAGTTATAGTAGCATTATATGTATGTATGAAAATTTATAGATGGTATTTTACTGGATTTAGCAATGGCAGTGATAATAGTAATGAAAATATTGTTGTTAATTATAGTAAAAGTGGTAATGTACCCGTAATGAAGCGCCCTTTTTTAAATCTCTATTGTGTAATGAAAGATGGATCCGAAAAAGCATCAAATATTGTATTTATTACACATCATTTTACAAGAGATGATTGTGAAACTGATTATGATAAATATAAGTCTGAGGGTATTTTGTTTTTAGGTTTGAGTTCATATTCTCAATTTCCAGGTCAAATTGTTAATCCACACGATGTTCTTAATGACCCTAAACACAAAGCTTATACATATGATTACTTTAAACTTACTAGAGGGTGGTGTACTGTTTTTAGAGAGCCGATGAATCTACAGATATTCCCAAAAGATTACCCTAGAATTAATATGGCAGAGAGTGATTTTGGAAATTACGAGCAACATTTACCAGACCCTGATGTAAAAAAAGAATATGATTTTATTTATATTTGTTTGAAAGATGGAGATAGAAAAGAAGGCGACGAAGAGTGCCCGATTTTTTGGCAGGGCTATTTGCGTCGTTATAATGTAGCAAAGAAAATTATTGATATAATGTGTAAAAAATATAAACTACGAGGTCTTCTTATTGGAAGAGAAGGATGTAATCCTATACCAAATTGTCATGAATTAATTGAATATACTGGATTTCAAGAATATTCTACATTCATTAAGAATTTTAATAAATGTCGTTTTATTTTAACTTGTAGTGTAGAAGATGCATCACCTAGAACAATGACAGAAGCTATATGTTTTAACTTACCTGTTTTAGTAAATAAACATATACTTGGAGGATGGCAATATGTAAATAATGAAACAGGTGAGTTTTTTGATGGAGAAAATATTGATACATTTGAACCAATTCTAGATAAATTTATAAAAAAACTAAACAACAATGAATATACACCTAGAGACTGGTTTATTAAAAATTATGGTAAATATAATAGTGGAAAGAAATTATTTGATTTTGTAAAATCAGTTTTTAAAGAAGATGAATTAAATATCAAGTATGATGAAGTACAATATATGAAGCCTGGTATATAATATAATATAATATAATATAATATAATATAATATAATATAATATAATATAATATAATATAATATAATATAATATAATATAATAAAATAAAATAATAAAAATAATTAATTTTTTTCATATTCTAATAAAGTTTTCCATTTTTCATCCTTAAATGATATCCAACCATCAAAATATAAATATATAGATGAAACCATTACTTTTGGTAATTCTATTTTATGATTTAACATTGAATTAATTAAATCACCAACTAGTTTATAACGTTTTTTTATTTCTTCAGGTTTAGTTCTATCATTATCAGGTAAATAATCATCAGGATTAAATCTTATAAAATATACAGGCATTCCTCCAAATGATTGACCAATATTAATCATTCTAGTTTGTTCGCAAACACAATTTCTTTCTCTATGTTGATTTTCATCACATTCTAAAATTATTATATAATCGTCACACTCATATATTCTGTCAGGTCTTTCTAATCCACAAATACCACCATCAACAGTTTTATCTGTAGTTTTACCATTAAGTTTAATATTATCTAAATAACTCATCAATGCATTTTGTTTAATTAGTTGTGTTCTTTTAAATATTTCTGGATTACAATATTCACATTTATTATCTTTGTCTAAAATCATAATTAAACCACAGGAAATACAAGGCATTTCTACTAAATTTACTTCATCATCTATCTTATGAGTTTCACAATGATAAGGTATATAATTTTTACCATATATAGCAGACATTCTACATTCTAAACATTTACCATTTGGTCTTTTTATCATTCCTTTTTCACGATGCATAACACATTTTGTTCTTTTACACCCAGGTTTTCCATATTTAGAACGTGATATACAATTATCAGATGAACATTTCCAAGATAAATCGTGTAAATTTACCATATCTTTTTCTTTATGTTTAAAGCAATATTTTATTTCTTTACCAATAAATCCAAATACACATCTTTTTTCACATTTATCTATTTCACAAAGTTTATGATATACATCAAACATTTTATCTTTTTTATGTTTAAAACAATGTGTTGCTACTTTATATACTAAACCAAATGTTGGTTGTGTTTTACAACCATTTTCAATACATTTTTTAGATTGTTCGTTAATCATTCCAGTTTCTATATGGTCTTCACAATATTTAGGTTTTAGACCAATAAAATTATAAGATGGATATTTTATACAACCATTAATTTCACAAACTTTATGTTTTTTAATTTTCATATCATTAGTTTTATGAATTTTACAGAATTTAGGTTTTTCTCCTGAAACACTATACGATGCATATTTTTCACAATCTATATATTCACATTTTTTATTTGTAAGACATATCATATTATCCTTTTTATGCTGAAAACAATACTCTTGTTTTTTACCTTTTAAACCAAATGTTGCAACTGTAATGCATTCTTTACATCTTATAACATCTGATAAAAGCATATCTTCAGTTTTATGTATTTTACAATGAGAATTTTTTTTACCAATTATTGAATAATATGCTCTATCATAACAATCTTTTTCAATACAATATTTATATGATACATTAACCATTCCTATTTCTTTATGTTCAATACAATATAATTCTTTTTTATTACCTTTAAAATTATATCCAGCATCTTTATTACAATCTTTATATTTACAATTATCAGATAATATATTTATCATAATATCTGACTTATGTTTTCTACAAAATCTTTTATCTTTATTATCTTTAATTGTAAACTTACCTACAGACATACATTTTTTATCATAACAATATGCATATTTTATTTTTTTAGAACCAGTTTTATTATGTTCTGTACATAATTTACCAATACCTTTTAATATAAATAAAGCATTATTTTCACAATTATCAATAGAACAAATATTAGGCATTTTATATAATTTTATATAATTTTATATAATTTATATATATATATATATTATAATACTATATTTTTAAATTATATGTTTAAATCAATTTTTTTAATGTAAATTATTTTCAATTAAATTTATTTTATATTCTTATATTAAGTATCTAGATATATATTTTTCAAAGCTTTAAACACTAAATACAAAAATGAAAAAAGTTATAAAAATGGTTAAAATTAAATGTTGTAAATGTGCGGGTGGTCGTGGTGCTTGGGGGACAAGGTGTTATGATAACAAAAAATATTGTTGTACTAAACATAGAAAAGTTATTATAGAAAGAAAATTTTCAAAAAAAGAATTAAATGAAAAAGAAAGAAAAAGAAAGAGTAAGAGTAAGAAGGAAAAAAATAAAACACTTATATCAAAAATTAAATTTTGGTAATTTAATTTATATTTTAATTTATATTTTAACAATAAATAACTAAAATAACTAATATAAAAATAAATATTTATAAATATTTATAAATATTAAACTATTTATAATGGCACAGAAAGCATACATTATAATTGATAATAAAGTTTTAGATGCTAGAGATTATCAAGCAGATGCTTTAGAAAAAACTATAGCAACAAAAACAGGTAATAAGATATATGAACCAATGGAATATATATATGAAAATGGAACAATTAAATTTAGTATTGTTAAACAAGAAACTAGATTGGCAGATGGTTTAGGAGTTTATGATCATTTATCTTTCGCTGAAATAAAATCATTATATGTTTTTACAAGAGAAGACGGATCTAATACTTATATATCACAAAATCGTGAAACACTTATAAAACTATTACGAAATTAAATATTTTTTAAACTTTTTTTAAACTTTTTTAAACTTTTTTAAACTTTTTTTAAACTTTTTTAAACTTTTTTAAACTTTTTTCATATTATAGAAACTTAGTTTAACAATACCTACATTAATTCTAAGTAATAAGTAATAAATATATCTAGAAACAAATATATATCTAGAAACAAATATATATCTAGAAACAAATATATATCTAGAAACAAAAAACAACAAAATGGATTTTTCTTCAAGTAATATTTTAATATATTTTCTTTCTATATTACTAATATTTTATGCATATAATGATTATATTAAACCAATTATAACTAATATATTAGAAGGTAAATCTGTTTTAAATTCAGTGACAGAATCATTTTCTTCACAATATTCATCTATATCATCATCAAAGTCTAGCCTTTCTAACACAGTCCAATTTGATACTAATACATATCTCCGAGATGCCAATAAACCAATTATATTAAATAACCAAATTTCTCTCCCAGTACTCATATATGCAAATCCTTCGGGAAATGGTTCTTATAGTGAATTAATTGGTACATATTTCAGACATCATATTTATCCAATTCAACCAATTCAGACAATGAGTAACATTGATACACTTTATAAATTTATTAATAATGAAGTAGATATTGCATTTATAAGTGAAGAAATTCTTGCACGATTTATAAAACGTGATTGTAAATATTTGAGTCGTATTCTAGCAGATGCATTTGAGATAGATACTACCAAGCCTGAAAATAATTTAGATAATCCTAAATTATTAGATAGACTTTATCCAGAATTAAATATTGAGGCAATTGGTATTGGATTCAATATAGATTTTTACTTAGTAGTAAATAATTTTTCTAATATAATAGAATTTATGGATATTACTAAAGGAAAATCAATAGGTATTCTAGCAGATAGTTATTATTTCTTTCTTAAACTTTGTATGGCGTATGGTATGAGTATGGATACAATAAATCAATTTACTAATAATGGAGAAAATATAGAACAAACAATGGAAACACTTAGTGAAAAATTTATTCAAAATAAATATGATGCTATATTTCTAGTATTACATCCTAAGAATTTACAACTTTTAAAATTATCTCTAGATAAAAAATTGCGTTATATACATATTCAAAAAAGGGCAAAAATGGATTCACGTAATAATCTAAATAATCTACAAAATCTTAAAAATACACAGCAAGGTTCAGGTAGTACCTCTACTCCACCACCTCCACCTAGTAGTAACACACAAGCTATATATTCACAATCTGTTATGGATGATTTACAAACAACTAATATTAGAGAGGATTTCAACTCTATTATTAAGAAATATTTTCAACATATAGTACCTAGAGCAGTCGATTTAAATAAATTTCATAAAAGTGGTAATACTTATTCATATCTAGATACATATTCAACACGAATGATATTAGTTATACGAGAAGGAATACCAAAAGATCGCGTGTCATATATTACTCGTAATTATATAGATAATTTGGAAAATATGAGAGATAAAATAGATAGAGAAAATTTTAAAATAGAAATAAATAATTTCTCATCTCTAGAATTCATTTATGAAGAATTGGTGAGTTTTGATAAAGTAATACCATTGGCTGATGGTGCTAGAGATGTTTATAAAGATGAAGGACTTATTTACAATGAATCAGATGAGAAGTGTTTGGTATGAGTTTTTTGGTATGAGTGTTTAGTATGAATTTGTAAAAATTCTAAAAAAAAATGCATAAATAACTGCGTAAATAACTTTTTAGATAAAATTAATTATGCACAAATTTGTGCCAACAAACTCACCAACCATTTCAATTTTTTCAGATTCAACTTTATCTGGAAGAAAATAACCAGACGGAGTATAAGTATAAAACTCAGATGCTATGTGTTTTTCGGTTTCAATGTTATCTTTTAGAAAGATAGCACTCAGTTGAACTTCTTCAATATTACCTGATGAGTCGTAGCATTCGCATAAATTAGAGCCAAAGGTTATAACTCCCAAGAATTCAAGAAGGATTGGTAAACCATCACCAGGTTCGGTACATTTGAAAACCTTCTTTCCTTTTGTAAGACCAGCCAAACCTTTTTTTACATCATTTGAATCTTTAAAACCGTAAACATCTAAAAGATCGAAAGGAGTATTTACTCCAAAAAGTGTTTGAAGTTCTGACCTTGTTCTTTCAATATCTGCAATAATTTCGTTTGCTTTCTTCATTCTTGAATCCATTTTAGAAATTTTACGTATGTTTAAAATTAAAGTATAATAAATAAAATTAAAGTATAATAAATAAAATTAAAGTATAATAAATAAAATTTAAAAATAAAAAATCAATTTTTTATTATTTTTACTAAAAATTCTAAAAAAAAGTTTTAAGTAACTTTCATAAAAAACTGTCATTTATTACTTCATTAATTAATTATTTTTACCTAGGTAGAAATATTATTATAAATTATATAACTTAAAAATTGATTTTTAAAATTAAATATAACTTTATAATATTAAATTAATTAAATTATTAAATAATTAATTAACATAAACTTTTACTTTACTTATATAATTCAATATGTCTCTAGATATAAATATGGATTTTCAAAAAGAAAAATTGAGAAAAGTGCATTCTATATTACAAGACCCTAATCGTAAAATCATAGTAGTTGATGGAATTATTGGTGCAGGTAAAACGACGACTATTAAAGAAATAGAAACGAGATTTAATAATATTTGTAATAATGATAAATCTGATGATGATAAATCTAATGATAAATCTGAAGATAATAAATCTGAAGATGATAATAAATCTGATAATTATAATATAAAAATTAAAGTTAAGGCAATATATGAACCAGTTGATAAATGGAAATCTACAGGTTCTCTAGAATATTTTTATAAAGATATACCAAAAAATGCATATGCATTTCAAACATTTACTTACATTACTAGAATTTCAAGTGTAATTGATGAAATATATGATTGTCCTGATGCTGATATTTATATATTAGAAAGAAGTATCTGGACCGATAGATATATTTTTATGGAACTTCTAAAAGATTTAATTACTAATCTAGAAATGAATATGTATAATGAATGGTGTGATATGTGGTCTTATATTTTACCTTTGAGAGTTGATAAGTGGGTATTATTAAATACATCTCTAGATGAAAGTTTAAAGAGAATTGCATCTCGTAATAGAGATGGAGAAAAAAGTGGTATTAGTGTTGAATATCAAACTAATCTATATAAAAAACATATAGAATTTTATGAAAAATTGGTTAATGATAAAAAACCTGTTACTATAATAGAAAGTGATATTATGGATGATAATTTTGTTGGTAATAATGACAAAATTGATGACATAATAAAACAAATACTTGATATTGATTTGAAAGATTTTATTGTTTCAGATGGAGAAAATGAAGAAAATGAAAAAAATGAAAAAAAAGATTTTAATATATATGAATGGGTAATGTCTATATTTTAGATAATTAAATATAAATGTTTTTTTTTTTAGTTTTTAATTTCTTTTTATTTTTAGATTTTGATTTTGATTTTGATTTTGATTTTGATTTTGAATTTTTTTTAGTTTTTGATTTTGAATATTTTTTTGTATAAAAAGAACCTCCTGATGGATTTGGATTTTGATTTGGAGGAGATGCAAATTGTGAGTCAGACCAATCGCCTACATTACCTAAACCATTTGGACTTGGAGGAGGACTTTGAGGAGGACTTTGAGGAGGACTTGGATGAGGACTTTGATGAGGACTTGGAGGAGGACTTGGATGAGGACTTGGAGGAGGACTTGGAGGAGGACTTTGATGAGGACTTGGAGGAGGACTTGGATGAGGACTTTGACTCGTAGATTGTGTAGGCATCGGTTCATAATAATGTGTAATGCTATTTTCCCCCGTTTTTACAAATTCTTCTATTCTATGTTGTTTTTCACAACAGTCAGAGTCAGAGTCACGATGAAGCTTTATATATGGGGTACGATCTACTTCATTAGGATGAGGACAATCTTCACCGTGTTTTACACGTACATTAGGTGGAGAACAATCTTCATATTTATATTTTTTAAATAATTTGTTAAATATTTTTTTAAATTCTTCAAGTCTTTTTTTTCCATTATTTCCATTATTTTCATTATTTTCATTATTTCTTGGTCTTTTCAAAGTTTGACTCATTTGACTCATTTTTATAAAAAAATTAAACTCTATTATATACTTATATTAAAAATAATAAACAATAATTAAAAACAATCAAAACAATTAAAAACATTTTAATCAAAAACAATAACAAATTCTTTTCTAGGATTATTTTTTTTAGTTTTACTAATAACATTTTTTTCTTGTTTAGTAACAATTTTATATACTAAATATTTTTTTCCTTTTATAAATTTTTCTTTGCTATATAAATCATAATTATGTGGTTTTAAAAATTGTCGAAATATAGTAATTGCTTCTTTATATATTATATTTTTTATATTACCTGTATATTCTTTTCTTTTACAAGGAATATAACAATCTCCTAAATCTTTCTCTAGAGTATGAAACGTTGTCAATGTATTATGTTTATCCATATCAATTTGAGAAAATTCTCTAGAATCATTTATATCGTTTAATCCAAATGCTTTTATTAATTTATTAAGCAATTCAATTGGTGGTTTATGAGTAAATAATTGATTAACAACCATAATTTATTATAATTTATTATAATTTATTATAAATTATAAATTATTGTTATGAATTATAATTAATTATTACTCTAACTACTTTAGATTTAGAAAATATATATATAGATTATACTTATTACAATTTTATAATTAATATTTAATTATAATCTAAAAAAATTAATTACTTCTTCAAAAAATAATTTAATACCTTCATCTAATAAATAACTTCTGTCTTCACAAAATTCAAGCAATAATGGATATGTTGATTTATGTTGTAAATAATTATATGTATTTTGAATATTATTATCTGCACCATTAAATATTTTAACATCAATATTTGTTTTTTTTATAATATAATTTGCAAACATTTCTAATTCTGGACGATTTATATTTTGTATATCAATAATTGCAATTTGTGCTCCATCAAAACTACCTTTTGGAAAAGAATGTATATCTAGCAATAATATTTTAGTATGATTTTTAATAATATTAATGATTCTATTATTAAATGCATTCCAATATTTAATTGATATTTCTGTTTCATTTGATTTATGCTTTGTTTTATTCTTTGTTAATTTATGTTTTGTTGATTTATTCTTTGTTGATTTATTCTTTTGTGTTTTTTTATTATTAGGTATGTTTGTATCAGGAGGTGTATCTGTAGGTTTTGTAACTGTAGGTTTTGTATCTGTAGGTGTATCTGTAGGTTTTGTATCTGTAGGTGTATTTGTATATATATTATATATTTGTCTTTGTGGTTTCATTCTATTAACATCTACATCTAATCTTGATATATGCATTTGTACTTTTGCGTGTTTAATTTTTTTTTTATTAAGAACATTTATTAAAATTTTAGAAGATGCTACAGCACGTAAATCGCACGTTCTAACTATTTTTGTAGCACAAAAACTATGAGGTATTGTTATTAATACAAACATTATTCTAGAACAAGTAAATACTAATTTATTATTTAATATTTAATATTTAATAGTTACTGATATTTTTATAAAAATTCAAATAAATTATAAAAATTATAAAATATTTGTAAATATTAGTAAATATTTGTAAATATTAGTAAATATTTGTAAATATTATCTAATATGATACAATTAACTATTTCGAAAGAAATAGATATTTCATTAAGATATACAATTATACCATTATTATTAACACACATTGATAAAGAAACACTATTTAATTATGTATCTAGATACATAAAGATTCCTGATAGTTATAAAACTTTATTAGAACAAATAGAAAATAATATGAAACATAATAATCTTAATATGACAAGTTTTACATTTGAAACAAACAATAATAAAAGAAATCCTATAAAGAATACAAGTCATACAAGTCATACAAAAAAAACAAGTAGTCATACAAAACATACTAAAAAACATAGTACAAAATTAATTAATAAAAAGCAATCTAAAAATATACATCAATTATTTATAATTGCAATAAATAACCATTCTTATAATAAAAGCAAATATGATGAATTATTGGAAATAGCTCGTGTATCTGGAAATGCTATTTTTAATACATTAAAAACTAATCAAATTAAAAATATTAATATAGTTGATACAATTGATGGTAATTATGCTAGTGGTAGTAGTAGTAGTGGTAGTAGTGGTAGTAGTGGTAGTAGTGGAAGTAGTGGTAGTAGTAATGATAATGTAAACGAACAATCATTAACAGATTCTATTACTGGAAATACAAAATTTATTGAAGCTATGATAGAAGGTTTAATGTTATCTTCATATAAATTTCTTAAATATAAAACAAATGAAGCATTAACAAAAGAAAAAGACAAATTTAGTTTATCTAGAATTAATATTGTATTATCATCATATTCTAAAAAACTACATCATAATGATATACATCATAGATTTAAAAATTTACAAAATCAAATTAAAGCTGTCTTTATCGCAAGAGATTTAATAAATGAACCTGCAAATACTTCAAAATCTTCAACATTTATAGATATAGTAAAACAAGTTATTAGTGAAAATAAATTATCTATTGAAATTGAAATTTTAGAAAAGAAAGACTTAGAAAAATTGGGAATGGGCCTTATACTAGGAGTTGGAAGTGGTAGTAGCGTAGAAAATGCTCCTAAAGTACTAATTATGAAGTATGATGGTTCTAGAAATGGTTCTAGAGGTAAAAGTCATAGTAAGTCTGGAAAACCAGAATATATTCTACTAGGTAAGGGAATAACATTTGATACAGGAGGATTAGACATTAAAGGAACTCGGTCTATGCTTGAAATGAAAACAGATTTATCAGGTGCATCAGTTGTTGCATCTTTTTTACTTGGTTATGCTATGAATAAAGGTTCTAAAAGTATTTATACAATTTGTCCCTTTGCTGAAAATAGTGTTGGTCCTAATTCTACAAAACCTAGTGATGTACTTAAAGCATATAATGGTAAAACAGTCGAAGTTTCTAATACTGATGCAGAAGGCAGATTAATACTTGCAGATTGTCTTGCATATGTTGTAGATAAATATCCAGAAGCAACTATTATAGATTTTGCTACTTTAACAGGTCAACAAGAAAGCCTAAGTTGTAAATTATTTAGTAATGTTTTATCAGTAAATAGCAGAGATGAAGTACATAAACTTATAAAAAGTGGAAGAGAAATTAATGAATTATTAGTAGAATTACCTATTATGGAAAAACATTTGAAAAACTTGGAAAGTTATGTTGCTGATATAAAGAATGTTAGTTTTACTTGTAGTGCTGATATTATTATGTCTACCCTTTTTATGAGACAATTTATTAAAAAAAATACCAAGTGGATACATATTGATATAGCAGGACCCAGTTATAAAGTAAATGAAGTAATTAAATATGCATCACCAGAAGCAAGTGGTGTTGGTGTTAGACTTCTATTTTCATATTTTAATTAAGCAATAATTAAATTAGGTAAATATAAAAATAGTATTTTTCGTAAAATTAACAAAAATTGAAAATAAAAAAAACCGAATATATCGATGCCTTATATGTATAATTATTTATACATAAATGGCAACCTGATGCAATAAACAGGAATGGAATTTTTTTTATCGCAACTGCACAATTTGTGCTTATCGATTAAATTTAATCCGGCCGAATCCTTATATTTTCCATTACTAGAAAACATAAAGATTAATAATAATATTAAATTTAATTTATTCAATTTTTTATTTGATTTTATTTTTTTTACTATTTTTACTGTTTTTACTTTTTTTATTATTTTTATTTTTAGTATTTTTTACTATTTTTATTTAATTTTTTTAGTATTTTTATTATATTTTAATACATTAATAAATATAAGTATTATATAAG
>Ga0114966_10001556_pt1 | contig 21056 bp, 23 predicted proteins | sample M_130207_XF_Meta_FD_87029 | JGI IMG/M metagenome (GOLD analysis project Ga0114966, IMG submission 87029) | Freshwater microbial communities from Lake Montjoie, Canada to study carbon cycling - M_130207_XF_MetaG | ecosystem: Environmental > Aquatic > Freshwater > Lake | place: Lake Montjoie... | reverse complement strand
ATAGACCGCATGGTAGTATTAATATATTCCAGTTCAGACTTCGACGTCCAATGACGATAAAATGCCATGGCACCTTCGGAGAGCTCCAACATCTTATGATTTTGTTGAAATTGAATAATATTCAACAAATCCACCAACCGACGAATTGGACTCGTAATGTGAATGTATGCGTCCATATCCAACAATTCATGTCGTGTAATCGTCTCGTTTTCTACTAATACTGATGCGTCAATATATTGTCCGCCCGAACTATTCCAAATCTTGATGAATTTTCCCACATCTTCTGGCAAGTTAGTCGGAACATATACATTTTCATTTTTCATAATGCTATAGCGAAAAATCCCATTCTTATACGACAACAAATCCTTTGCGCAATGATAATTCATAAACGTCATCAAATAACAGACCATGTCGCGACTATTGCGGACGTTTGGAATATAACGATATATTTTAGATAGTTTGCTCGTCGCATCAAATACACGTTTATAATTCGTATCGTTCAACATTTTGCTGTCTTCATAACAATAATTTTTATATACGTTGATCGTACAATTACCATAACGAATGTCTTTGACGTCATTCGTTTCTTTATCAATGACTACGTCCATGAAAAACGCAAATCGCACAAACTTTTCACACAAGCTACACAAATTATCAGATAATATCGTCGGCAACATGGGTCGCTTGCGATCGGGCAAATATATCGTGGAAACGCGCCTAGAAAAGGATTCCCATAAATTCAAGACGTCTAACATGATTGTCACGTTGGAAATGTAAATAGACATTACGATTTCAGAATCGGATTCGTTTATGCTGAACCCATCATCAAAATCAACGCTATTTGGCGGGTCAATAGTGAAAACTCGCCATTTTTCCCCCGTTCTATCTTCAATATTAGAATATTTCTCACGAATGGCATCAAACGACTTGGTTTCCGTGCCGATTGATTTGCTGGCTTCCTTGGTGAATTTTTGAATGGAGACGTTCAAATTTTTGCAATACAGCTGATATTCGTAAAAATTATCCAAGACGTCTACCGGACCCAACACATTAGATAATATTCCTCGCGGATGCTTGTCGTCCCATGAAACATAGTTAAATGTAACATACATGTTAACAAACACCTTGGAAAATCCCATGTGCTTTATTTCATACGGCACCAAAAATGACGGAATTCGCACATCGTCAGGTATAACCTTGTACAATAATTTGCCGTTTGCCCCGTTTGATCTGCCATAGGTTTTTGACGTGTTTAATACCAAAATACCTGGAATAGATTGCGTTGTTCGCATATGAGAGTGTTCTATGTTAACCTGCTTTGTATCAGCATCCACGTTAAAAATATCACCTGCAAATAGCTTGTTCACGGCAGGATTTGCCATATCTATCTCAACGGGCTTAAACTCTAGCACGTTATAACACGTCCATCTAGTATAATTTCGGTCATTAATATGTATCTTATACATATTGATGTATATATAATGCGGCGACGTCTTTAAGCCCTTTGGGAATATATATTACGCCTGCAAATGATTTTTGCAATATTCAAGTGCCGTTTTAAGCCATTCTGCAATAGATTCTTCTGAATCAGATGCTTCGTCTACGCAACATAAATCAATGCAACGAATTCCACCCAATTCATGTAAACGTTTATCTATATTTTTCCCGGCAATACAATATTTGTCGTAATTCGTATCGCCTAATGCTAAAACAGAATATTTCATTTTTTCAAAAAAGGTTTTGGGTAATGCACGATTTTTTACTATTTTCCAAAATTGGCATGCATTATCAGGCATATCCCCGTTCCCGGTTGTTGAGCAAATAACAAATATCAACTCAAATTTATGATTTAATTGATTAATATCTTCTTTTATTGAATTTAATGAATCACACCAAGCAGGTATATTTAGTTCGTCGTTACAACGACTTGCGAATTCCTCTGCAATACATTTGGAGTTCCCTGTTTGGCTTCCATATAAAATACAAATTTGCATAATATTGTGCTTGTATTATATTACCTGCGTCTTTAAGCCCTTTAGGAATATATATATTACGCCGACGCCGGCGTCGCATTCAACAATTCAGATATGCTTGTTCCATCTGCAGCATCGCTGGCTTTTACCTCGACTGCAGGCGGTACTGCTGCGACTGATGCAGTAGGAGGTGCAGTAGCATCGGCTGAAACCGGCAGAGGCATACTTGGCATCGTCTGCACCTTTTTCGCGACTTCTCTCTTTACATTTTGGTTTTGAAGCAAGTACATGATGGTTTTCGGGAGAATCGCGACATTATTCATATAAGTCCTATAACGGAAACATGAAATGCTTGAATTTTTACCAAATCTTATGCTATACCACCAATAAGCGGGTATATATATTGTTTGTCCGACTTGCAATGAAACTTCTAAACACTTAACCTTGTCAAAATAGCCTGCGTATAATGGTTGCACGTTCCAAGCATTGATCGGAGAACGAAACTCAAAATTTTCATAATCGTTTATAGGCGACAAATATTTACTACTTCTCGGCGGTCTCAGCTTAATTTCTACATTGCCTTGGGTCGCACAATAATAGTTTCGGTAATTCACATTATATCTGAGTGGAGTAATGCTTCCAGCAGTACCCATCAAAATATCGTATTCGCAATTAGCTACCATATAGGGCCGTATAAATTCATCATTTGACTGCAAAGTTTTAATAATGCCTGTTTCTTGTAGAAATTGGTTGTTATTTTCAGAGAAATAAGTCTTTGTTTTGTCTTCTTCAAATAATTTTATTGCGTGATTTAATTGCAAGGGCAAACAAGCATAGTCATCTCCCGTATCATTTGTATCACGAACTTTTACTTCAAATGCATTATAATTTGAAGCAATATAATCTTTGCTCGTATATTTCACTATTGCATCATTATCAAAGCCGAATATCACTGGCTGGCGCATGTCGCATATTTCCTCCATTATCTCTTTTGAAGAATCGTCCAACTCATATACTTCTAAATCGTCGCTTGTTCGTAATTGAAATATTACATGGAGATAAATAAACAATACTATACAAAAAACGAAAATTCCGATTAATATTTCCATTGGTTAATAAAAACATATAATGATTTTTTTATATTTTTACGTATACAACAAATATATGTAAAAATTATCCATCTCCGTTGCTAATCCTCCTTCACAAAGATAATACATTCCAAATCTTCCTTACTCATAACCCGCTTGAAAAAACCATGCATTAATTTGAATAGAATAGACGTATTGTATAAATAGCATTTTTCTAGGCGATCTGTAAATTTGATACGAAATGCGTTTGTCATTTCATGTATAAATGTCTTGTATTTCTCAAAATCAAAAATAGAAAGGGATTCAGCATTTGCATGTATCTCATATTTTGAATGAGTTAACAATACCTTTTCTACAACATTGCATATATAATCTTGAAGTAGTTGAATATCAATTTTGTGTTTGATTAGTAGCTTGAAATACCTACTATCTACATGTATATTATTGTCGCAATAATTACACAATTTATGAAATAATCCATGCAAATCTAATGTCTTATCTACCTTAGAATCAAAAATAGACATTGTGTTTAACGACATGTGTATACTATTATACCTATTTTTTTATGCTGTTTATGCATCACCTTCTAAAATCAAATTATCCAAACCACTCTCACCCTCTACTACCTGTTCTTCTTCCTCAGAAGTTTCCTCAAACTCCACATCTTCCACTATAACCTGTTGCATTTCCGCAGAGGATGCAACTACTTCAGTCGTACTTTTGCTCATCATCATCTGCATCATTTTTTGACTAGTTTCCAATGTAATCGTCTGTAATTTAAAAATAGTATCCTTGGCATCGCGGAGCTCGTTGTGTAGATATGTATTTCTGTCAGATAGCGCGGCAATTTTTGCCTCAAAATCCTTCATTGATACGGCGGACTTTACACTTCTCTCTAAATCGTCAATGCGACTTACAAGAGATTTAACTATGGTATTATTTACATCAGGTGCGCTAGATGTTGCGGCGGGAATATGCACGCCATCCTCTGATTCAACACCCATTGACTGCCATTTCTGTAAAAGCAACTCAACACGTCCTAAACGTAGTGTTACTAAAGCAAATGCATCAGATACAGATAACTTATTCTCAACGGCGCTTTGTTGTGGTTGATAAGGAGTCATGGGAGGTTTACCGGCCACAGCGGCGGATGCTACCCTTGATTGTTGAGATTGTGGTTGTTGCATCGGTTGTCTTTGTGGTGCCATTTGAGGCTTAAACGCTGATTGAGAAGAAGAAGTTTCGGGTGCGCGTCGTGCACGTGCTGCTGCAACAGATCTAGAACTGCTCATTTACATTATTAAACATATTGTTTTTATATTTTAGACGCAAGTATTTATATTCACTACTATATTCCACAATAAACAAATTTAGCATTAAATTAATTTCTTTTTATAAATCATATGGAAAGTTTAGATAATGCAACAAAATCATCATCAGGGTTCTTTAAATATGTATTTAACTTTGACGAAGATTCAAAAGGGGATTTATTAAATATAATACAATATGCATTGTTGGCGATTATACCTGTAGTCGCTATTAATAAGCTTATGCAAAATTATGTTCCTGAAGCCGACGATGACAAGGGAAATTTAGAACTTTCTATGGAGATTATCCTTCAAACGATTGGCATGTTTATTGCCATCTTCTTTATAAATCGTATGATTACCTATATTCCAACTTATAGTGGAACCAAGTATCCGGAGTTTAGCGTTATTTTCATTATATTAGCCGTGCTTATGATTACTTTGAGTTTACAAACAAAATTGGGTGAAAAGGTCAGTATATTATCTGATAGATTAGTTGAGTTGTGGAATGGCAAATCGGAGACCAAAAAGAAGGGTGCGCGAAAGGGCAATGTTCGGGTATCACAACCTATTTCACAAGGAAACGGAGGACAGCAACAAATGCCGTCTCAAAACCAAATGGCAATGAACCAAGCAATGGGTGATAATTATTCAACCTCTATAAGCATGTTGCCAAACGACTCGCAAATCCCCGATTATAGCAACATGACTAAACAACAAAATACACCTTTGGTGAACGCTGCGGTCCCCGGAATGGGGGATCCATATGCAAATGGGCCCATGGCGGCAAATGAGGCATTCGGTGGCGGAGGCATGTTTGGTGCATTCTAATGATAACAAGAATAAATATATAAATGTTGCGTATTATATATTTATAACAAGATGGATATTGACAAGTTATTAAAGGCGTTAGATAAGGACTCCAATGAAGGTCTTTTAAACATGACAAATGCAAAGATTAAGCAACTAAATTCGTCGGTCTTATCGGAATTGCATTTATCGCAGGATTATCATCAGGAATTAATGCATAAGCTCAAAGACTACAAGTATGTAGATGAGATGACCGATTTGCATGTCGGTTCTTATATACGTTGGATACCACTAACAAATCCATCAGAAATAAGACTAAAACAAGGCAGTATTTTGTGCGACATTAAAATAACAGATGACGGCCTCTCTCTTGTTTGTAAAGGAGTATATAACCGACATTTCCAAATAAAGTTTGATGAAAACCTTATCTTTCAACGTCTGTCAGAACAAGAACAGGTGCTTCTAAGTGCACTGGATCATCTATCAAAATAAAATATTTTGTTTATTTGTGGGTTGTGGGACAAAAGTTTCCCATCAAACCTTGCAAATTATCGATATTTTACTCCAAATCCTTTTTCAAGAAATCAAAAATGGACATTTATAAATGTCCAATTTTGAATATCCTAAAATACTTTTGGGAATTCGATGTTTTGAGACCATAATGAAAAATTAGCGTCTCACGGCTAAAAAAATATTTTTAAATTTGTGATGCTAATTTTTTTATTTTTTGACGCGGATTCTTTAGGGATTCTTTTCTGTTGTTATTATATAACAACGGATGACAACGGAAAGTAGCCAAAAAACAGATAAAAAATATTTCTGCGAAACATGCGAGTATACTACGTGTAAAAAATGCAATTATGATAAACATCTATTATCTAGTAAACATGAAAATAGTACTAATAACAACCAAAAAGTAGCCAAAAGTAGCCACGAGTGTAATATTTGTAATAAATGTTTTAATGATAGAGCAGGCTTATGGCGTCATAAAAAAAAATGTTTAATAATAAATCATGACGATACCCCTCAGCAACATCCACGCCATATCATACCAACCCATGCATCATCAGAAGATATGCAAATGAACATTATACTTGAACTGGTTAAGCAAAATCAAGAGTTCAAAGACCTGCTGATACAACAAAGCAGTCAAATGATGGAACAAAATAAGACTATCATAGAAGTCGCAAAAAACAGCCAGATTAATAACACTATTAACAACAATAATAACATCGACAATAGCCATAGCCATAACAAGACATTCAATCTCCAATTCTTCTTGAACGAGACCTGCAAAGATGCGATGAATATGAAGGATTTCATTAAATCACTTGAATTAAGTCTACCCGAGCTGGAAAAGATGGGCGAGATCGGTTTTGCCGAAGGCATGTCTCGTGTCTTTGTGAATCGCCTCAATAGCTTGGATATAACCAAGAGACCGATTCATTGTAGTGACATCAAGAGAGAAATAATCCATATCAAGGATGATAACAAATGGGAACGGGACAATGCAAACCTAGACCGACTGAGAAAGATTATTAAGCAACTTACACATAAGAATATTTTGAAGGTGGATGATTGGAAAAAGGCAAATCCAGGATGCACTGAATACAATAGCAGGAAAAACGATCAATACTTGAGAATCAATATGGAAGCCATCGGGCCAGTGGATGAAGATGAGGTTAAGAGAGATTTTGGTAAGATCATCCGCAGAGTAGCGGAGAATACCGCGATTGACAAGAAGTATTTATGTGTATAAATAATCAATTATTTTGAATGAATACATATATATTATAACACGTATATATATATTTAATGGCCATTACAAGGCGTCCTTTTAGACGTGTTCGTTCCACACGGACTTGCTCCAGACGGGCTCGCACCAAGCGCGTTCGTTCTAGACGTCGCACTTCCAAGTTATTTATGAAACGGCGATATAAAACATCTAGACGCATGAAGGGGGGCGATGGAGACGCAGGTGATTCGGTATTGGCACTTGTTAAAGAATATGCTGAGAAGGGTTATTTAAAAAAGATTTATAACCAAAATGGTAATGAAACCAAAATAAAACCAATAAAAGATGCCATATTAAACGTTCTTACCGGTCTCAAAGGCACAACTAAAGATAACTATGGACCAAAGCTATCGTGTCCAAAATTTATTAGGTGGCGTCGCAAGGAGTGTGAGCTTAAAAAATCGGTGGGATATTATTGGGCCTACAAAATGCTATTACAAGAGCGAAAGAATGATACGGAGAATGATGGTTATTATTTACCGATTATTCGTTCTTTACACGAAGATATCAAAAGAGACAATAAATATGATTATGAGGCCTTTATAAAGAACCCAGCAACACAAAAATTTGACTGGGGAAATTATGGAGCTGATATAAAACAAATAATTGACGAGAAGGATGCAGATACCAATACTAGTGCAGGTTTTGAAAACTGGTTTAATGAACAAGAAGACAAAATACCATTGTCTGAAAGACCGACAGAATATGCTAGGCACGACATATACAAGAGACCAGAAATAAATAGCGACGATGAAACAGACTCAATGAGCGGTGATTATGATTCCACTCCACGTAGCAGTATTAGCACAAATGATGAACAATACGATAGCGATTAGCACCTATTTTTTCTTATTTTTAATAGTGCGTTTACGTAATCTACTTACTTGAACGCTTCTCTTTTTTTTGCACGTGAATGCTCCACGCGTCAATTTTTTCCGTTCAAATATAGTCCGTGTGCAAACACCAATTGCTTTAGCTTCATTGGTCGGCGACACTTTTTTAATACAACGACACAGCTTCAATGCTAATACTTCTTCGGCCTGTTTCTTCATTTCGCTGGAAGATCTAGGTATAGGCAAATTATAGTATTTTAATATTTTAGTATAATCTTTTTTATTTAACGCCATAGTCATTGAATAGTATTAGATATATAATAGAAATATTATTTTTTCCGCGGTAATAAGCTAAATATAGTGCGTATAAATAATAAACGTGTATTTTTTTGTATTACATTAAATATATACATATAATAGATATATGAGCTCACAATTATCAAACAAGGTGGTTGTTTTTGATTTAGACGAAACGCTTGGGTACTTTTTAGAGTTAGGTGTGTTTTGGGAAGCACTGCTTTTATATACGAAACAAACGAATATATTGACACAGGAACTCTTCAATAAGGTGTTGGATTTGTACCCTGAATTTATACGCCCAAATTTATTTACTATATTGAAATATTTGAAGCGACAAAAAACTTCAGGCTTGTGCAGAAGTGTTATGATATATACAAACAATACGGGGCCACCTGAATGGGTGCACTTTATAAAAAATTATATCCATGAAAAAATGGAGTATAATTTGTTTGACCAGGTAATTGGTGCGTTCAAGGTTAATGGAAAGATAATTGAGATTTGTCGCACTACAACTGAAAAAAACAAGGATGATTTTATACGTTGTACTAAATTACCAGAAAATATAGAAATTTGTTTTGTTGATAATGAATACCATGAAAGTATGCATCAGCATGACATATATTATATTAATGTAAACACATATATTAATGCACTGCAACCAAATATAATGATAGACCGGTTTATTTCAAATTCGGTTTCAAGACCATACATACAAAATAAGATTGAATTTAATAAGTTTGCAACAACATACATGAGACGTTATTCGGGTATATATAATTTAATAAAATCAAAGGAAGAATATGAAATAGATAAAATAGTTTCTAAACAACTAATGATTCTCTTGCAAACGTTTTTCAAATAATCTATTTCTATTACTCAAAATGGATGCGGGCGGGGATATAACTTGCAAAAGCACTATTAACTAGAAGCATAGACAATATGAATACACCTGCATTGAAACTGATTTCGCGGTCTAGACTTGTAAATTTAATGTCTCCTCTAAGAGGATTAAAACGAATAAATAAAAACAATCCAACATATAATTTCATTATGTTATCTAAATGGTGATACCATTCTGGCTTAATAATTGCAACACCTATTATTCCAGTAATATAAAAAACGTATGTAAGCATAACAAATGATCTGATTCCACGCATTTGTAAATCATCCCACCAAGACATATTCCGATATATATATACTAATAATATTTTTTTCAAGTCGTGTATTTAGAGAATATGGGGAATATGATAAAGTTGCGCGAATTAAAATGTCGGGGTAATGTATATGAACAATAACGAACCAACTACTTCTGTAATTCATTTCCAAACAAATCACCGAATATATGATAGGAATATTCCAAGTGCTCCTCTTCAGCCATATTTAAGTGTTCGTCCTGCCTCTACAAAATACTCCATTATGCCGATAGTAGACCCACGAAGAAAACTCAACGTCCCATTGCAGGTCATGCCAACATTCAATCCTTTTACCACATTTAATCCAGGTAATGATGAAGGTCCTTATTCTGGATACGCGACAAATATAAATATAGAATCGGAATTGAAAAATCAAATTTATGCTCTTCAAAGTTGTGACCAGGCAGTATATGTTCCCACTAGTAAGAGCGATTTATACAATTATGGATTTACTCCTGGAACGAATATGACGCAACCATTTCCAGATTTGTTTAATAAACCGCAATTTGACCAATGCAATCCATTACCAGCCCAAATACAACAAATAATATTTCATAATCCTACGCGAACTCAAACCATAGACGCAAGCGATTCTCCTATCCCCAAAAATAAATAATTATATATTCATATATCTTTATAAATACATGAACATATTTACCAAAAGACTATTTACCGAAAAAATATTAAAAAAATATAATGATTGTAAATATAATAAAATATGGCAAAAACAACGATTGTAACTATGTTTTATAATTTAAAGGGGCTAAAAGACGCGTCTAACTCAACTAGACCATTGGACTTTTATCTTAAGAACGGCTTAGCTACATTAAATTTAAAATATCCAATGGTCGTTTTTTGTGATAATGAAACACTCGGTTATATTAAATCAATAAGAGACCCATTAGCAGATCAATGTCCTACGGAATATATTGTCAAACCATTAGTTGAATATGATTTTTATGCTTATAATTTTGATATTATTGAACATAATCGTAAAAATTCTAGTCAATACAATATACCAGGACAGCGCAATACTACATCTTATTTTCTCATTACAACATTTAAATGCATTGCACTACTACTTGCCAAACAAAAGAATTTTTTTAATACGCAATATTATGCTTGGGTTGATTTAGGATGTAATCATGTATTAAAAAATGTGGAACAATGTGCACCTGCAATGCTAGATAACCCCCATCGTAAAATTGCAGCATGTTATATTCATTATCGCTCCAAAGAAGAATTAGCAGATCTAGCAACATTTTTTAAAGAAGGTGGGCCTTGTGGAATGGCTGCCACAGTATTTACTGCCGAAGCGACTTATATAGACCGATTTTATAATGCCATGATGGAAATATTTAACGAACAATTATGTAAAATGACGGGACACTCGGACGAACAGCTAATGACATATTGTTATGATAGATATCCCGACTTGTTTACGATTTATAATGGCGAGTATTATTCAATTTTAACAAACTATCATGAACCCAAATCAGATTTGTCTGCTATTAAGTATTATTTTATATATAATACATTTAATAGTAAACGTTTTGATTTGACAAAAGAAGCAATTCAGCGTGTGCTTCGGTACTTGTCAACAAAGACACAATTAAACGATCAAGAATTAGACGTACAAACTGAACTTACTCATATACATAATTCTAGATGTGAGTAATATACGCGTATTTTTTATTGGGATATATAGTATAATCGTTGTATGTCAACAGAATACGTAAATCAAGTGACATTAGAATGTCTTATGAACAAGGATACTTACAAAAAATATGTCGCGACAAAAAAGAAAAGTGTGGTAAATAAGAAAGATCAAAAATTTTATAGAAGGCGGATATTATCTCTAACCAAAGAACTGCTCTATCCTGAGGAAGCTGCAGAGAAACCAACAAAAACACCAACAACCACACCCACAACTACATCCACGAATGACCCAAACATAGTGGGACTATTTCAAATATATAGCAAGGCGTGTATTGAATATTTCAAGACTTTAGACAAAAATGATATCATTCAAGAGGATTATTCAACCCTTACATCTGAGACTGCCGAAATGAGCCCTGAAGATATTAAGACACAAGCAGAAATAGACCAACTATTCATGCGTTCAATTCACGTGAAAGAACCCACAACGCTAGATAAATTCGTAAAACGCAGCACAACTGCACCGAAAGAGGCTCCAATTCTTCCCAAACAAAAGGACATTAACTTAAGAGATCCTGCATTGAAAAATAAAGGTATTCGCAAAAAGAAAAATATCACTAATAAATATGAAGAAGAATCCAAAACAAAAAACACGGAGGAACAGGCAAATAAATAATAAAACGCAAAAAAACATAAAACAAAATAAACCGACACGAACGCAACGAAACAATTCAGGTAAGTTGTTTAAACCGGTGCAATGCAGTCCAAACCCAAAAAAAATGGACTTTACTTGTTATACTGAAGACGACTTATATAAGCTTCGTAATTTGTGGAATATCCGACACCCCGACGCGCAGATTAAAAGCAACGATTTAAAAACTATATGGACGCTTTTACAACAGAATCTACAAAATGTTTGCAGTAAGGAATCGTGTTGGTTGAATCAAAAATTTGTAGACGACAAAGCAAGCAAGGACTTGTCTTCGTCATTTGCACCAGTTGCGCCAGCTTCTTGGAAAAGGAAACCAAATGAATGGTTATCTAGCACGGATATATTGAAAGTCATGAAACAATATGAGAAGGCATATAAATGTTTTGAATTTATGGGACCAAGCCCAATAGATTATGATACAAAACAAATGTATGGCGAGTGTGTTTGGCAAGAGTTGTGCGAATTTAATTTACAAGAACAAATTGATAAGGGAAAAACTAAAATTGGTGTTAGTTTCAATTTAGACCCGCATGACAAGGGCGGATCGCACTGGGTAAGCATGTTTATTAATATCAAAAAACGCACGATATTTTATTTTGATAGCGCGGGAGAGAAAATCCCTCCACAGATAATGAAATTTGCAAATACGATTATTACGCAAGGCAAATCACTCGGAATGAATTTTACATTTGACCAGAATCACCCGGTAGAGCATCAATATGGGAACACCGAGTGCGGTATTTACTCCTTGTTTTTCATAGTTCATATGCTTGAAGATAAGATAACCTCACACTATTTAAAAACACATATATTAAAAGACAAATACATGGAAAAGTTTCGCAAGGTGTATTTTAATCAAGACAAATTATTCTAAAAATATCAATCAATAACAAAAGATAAATATATAAACATTATTATATATTTATTGTAATGTCTAACAAAAATTTCTTATCAGATGCGAACGTCCAAATGTTGTGGGAAGTATTGATAGACGAAGATACTATTTTGAAAGACAAGCGCACACAAGAAACATTTGCCAAGACACTTCCAGAATTTTATGAAAGAGAGAAGACAAACAAACAAATCAGCTTGATTGGTTTAAATAAACAATTTATATCTCTTATGTTGAATTTGTTGAGACAACCCCCAACTCAAGTAGCCAGAACGAATCCTCCTACCAAAAAGGTATTGATTACGCAAGAAGAATTACAGAATGACCGCGCCGCTAATTTTGAACAAGAACTTAACAAAAAACAACAAGAGTTTACAAGTGCCATGGCCGTGCCTGTGCCAACTACCCCCGTATTTACAGACAATACAAAGGACGTCCCACTTACAGAGATGAATCTGATTATACAACGAACGATTGCAGAACGTAATTTGGAATTAGACAAATTTTATAAGTCCGCAAATAAGGCTGACGCTGAAAACTGGTTAAAATCCGCACCGACTTCTATCAAGGAAGAAAAGGCCGTTCAAAAGGCTAGCGTTATGAAAACTATCAAGATTGAGAAAAATGATCTGAATATTCCTATACCAACAGAAGAACTGAATGACACAGGCTCAAAACAGATTTCTTGGGGTAATAACACAACAATTGAACCCAGTGAACCTAATCAAACGCAAACAAATGATTCTATTTTTTCCAAACTAAAAAAAACACCAGCACCACCACCATCACCCACACCAACAACAACACCTACGATGGATATCCAGACCTTGTATGATTACGTTAATAAACGATTCGACCAATTGGAACAACTTATACGAGAAAGAAACTAGACAATTAGAAAACTAGGAAATCAATGTGTCGAATACCATGGTGCCGTCAGGTTTAACTTCAAAGGTGCCGATTAGGATGGGGTCGCCGCCAACTTCTAATGCTTTTTGATAACTTACTAAATCATAGATATTATAAAGCCTTTCTTTCACTTTACGAGCAGCATACTTTACGCCATAAATAGTAACCGACTCAGCTCTCCAATTAATTTTATCTTTGTTCATCGCAGCAAGTGCATCAGACTGGTCCGATTCAATATTTGGGTTGTATGAAAAAGATGTATTGTTAGGTTCGCCAAAGCTGACGCAGTTCAATCCTTCTTTGGACCCTCGTGAGTATATTGCACAATCAATTGCGGCTTCTTTAATCGCAATCGTTAATTGGTCGTTAATTGCCTCTTTAATCGTGGAGATTTCATACAAAGCCTCGTCGCTTGTTAATGGGATGTGTGGCGCCCGCTTGCTGAGATCCTTTCGCTTGAGTTCCGTTGAATCATCGCCATCAATTTGTTCCTTGGAAAACGTCATCAAATAAACGAACACCTCAACAGATTGCAACTCAATCGGCAAATCCTTGTGGCTACAAATACGACGTGCACGACCGATCACCTGCTCCATACGAACTGGATGCCAGTAGGGCTCGGTTATATGCACGTAGCGGGTATTGCGCAAGTTAATACCCTCCGAACCAGACGACGTAATCATAAATACCTTGATAATCTCACCCAAATTATTATTGAGCGCCATCTTACGAAGTTGTGTTGCAATACTTGTTGGAATATCGTCCCAGAATCCATTGTATATTTTCAAGACGATTTTCTTTTCTTCGTCAGATTCCGTTCCAGTGTAAAGAGCAAATGTCGGTTTCCCAAGGTCTTCTTCTTTGATATCAAGTTCCCATCCGCCAGATGTGGTCTTTTTCAAGCGAAAACGGACAAACCCATTTTGTTCAAGAACCATGGAAAACAATCCAATTCCTTCAAGTGTACGGAATTGACTATATACCAAATGCAGTCCTGGATAGGCGGGATCTTGTATATTATCCAACATGGCCAAGAATTTTGGGCTGTACGTTTCTAACGCGGTTTTGTTCAAGAATTCAGCCGCGTTTCTTCTAACCTCTTCTATTGCAGAGTTCAGACGCTCCAAATAGGTCGCATCCGCAACCGCATTAATGGCTTCATCCCCTTCAATTTCGCCTTCATTGTCTGCGTTGACATCTTGGTCCAACTCCACATTCTTTGCCTTGGTTAGCAGGTTTTCCATTCCCGAGATAGCGCCAGCGTCGGCTTTGTCACCAGCACCAGGTTTGTCGCCAACTTGCTTATTTTGTTCTGGCATGGGTCGGCCAGGAGGATTCGGCATGACAAAATTACAAAACGCACGCGAGAAAATGCGATAAGTTGAAGTGGGGTCTTTATAGATGCCGTCCTTGTCAAATTGACCCTGTTTTGACTTGGAGCTCTTTTCCATTTTACGCTCCGCTTTTCGTGCGGACTCATATACTTGAAACTGATAATTACTCATTGGAATTTTAATAACATGATAAAATTCGGGCGTCTTTTCATATCGCGGTAATAAACTCTCTTGTGCGCTTCGGAAATAAGAGGTAAGCCCAAGAATTCGCCTTTTAAACGAGTCGGCATTCTTCATTTGTTTTGTTGCAGGGTCAATAAAACGCAATATAAACTCGTCCAATTTATCGGGCAACGCCTTGTAGTTGTGTATTTTTATCCCAGCGGTTTTAACATCAATATCCATATTCTGCAACGTGCTTATCACTTTGCGCTCAAAAGCGTCATCACTAACAAAATCTGTGTCAATAATTGTCTCATCCTTGTCATTCTTCTTTTGATTGGATACGCCGTGATAGCCAGTTCCCTGTTTAGTTTTATTTTTAAACCCAAGAGGGTTCCTGGTTATAAATAACTTTTTACTGGCGGGCGAATAATCCAAAAAGTCCAGAATCTTCTCTCCTTGCAAGGCTTCTTGGAGTGTTTCAGCTGTAATTTTTTTGGTAGTCTTCACTTCAAGAGGGATCTCCCAAGTCTTGATATAACCTCGCAATATATTGAAAAGTATTCCAATTTCGTTGGGGTAGTTGATGACTGGAGTGCCAGAAAGCAGGACGATGCGTGCATCCTTGGCGGACAACAAGTATTCGTATAATTTCAACGACATGGCTTTCGGCAATCTTTCTTTCTCTCCTCGCGCGTTTTCCGGAACTGCCTTTTCCTTTTGCAATTTATTCACTATGCGACTAATAAAGTTGTGTGCTTCATCAATAATAATCACGCTATTGTCAAAAAGATTTTTCTCGTAATCATTAGTAAGCTCTTGTAGACGACTTGCACGCAAACCATTATAATTGATAAAGGTGTATTTATTTTGGATCATCTCGTTTAGTTGGTCGTCCAGACTTTTCATATCACTACTGGATAGTACGTTGGGTGCTTTTGAAATATCAACCAACCATGCCCCCCTGTTGCGAGTAATATACTCCATCGACAATCCTAGAACGCTAGACAACGTTTCAAACGCGGAAGGGTCATCAATTCGCTGCCAGTATTGATTCTTCTTGTACATGAGGTCTCCGCATTTTTTCAACTCCTCCATATAATTGTCCCTTAACGATTTTGGTGTCATGATAATAACACGCTTGTGGTTTTTCATACCCTCTGCGATAGCAATACTAGTGCACGTTTTACCTGTTCCCAATTTATGATAGAGTAAAAGACCACGATACGGCGTGTACAAATTCATATAATCCTTGACAATTTTTTGGTGGGTCAACAAAGAAAAAGAGTCCGCACCCTTGAGTGAATCGCAAGTAAGCGTCTTTTCCACGCTTTCCAATTCTTCTCGGTATCTTTCAAAAAAGGAATTGATAAAATTGACAAATATTTTGCGGTTATTCATGTAATAACTGGATAACTTGATCCTTACCGGTGGCTCCTTTGCGGGCAATCGTTTCGTAATTTTTTCACCGCTGATTTCAACCCATTCTTCGGGACCCAATTCAGCAACGCCTCGCTGAACTCTAGGTGTACGACGTGCGCTTTCCTTTTCTACCAATGCAACAGCTGTCGTCTCGGCCATCATCTCGGGTGCTGTAGCATTTTCTTCGTCTTCCTCTGCAATGATTACAAGTTTTTTCTTGATTATTTTTTTTGCATGTTTTTTAGCGGGCGGTGCTTGAGGAACAAGAGACAATGGTGTTTCGATGGGAGCGGCAGAAGTAATCTTCATGGATACATGCGACAATTTGCTTTCTTTTAATCGCTCTTTCAATTCAGCCATATCATATGGTTTACTACTCTCGCGCACATCGCGTATAGTAACGCCTTTTATTACAGGTGCGTCTACACGAATTCTAACCTCAATCGGTTTATGAGATGTCACGATTGGCTTCATTTTTAATTTATCTTTGACTAAAGAATCCATATTGCTTCTTATATAGAATCTATATATAAAAATCAATGTTTACATTGCATAATTGAATTGCCAGATTTCAATAATACTTATGCCGGTTTAGAGTATTTTTCAATGACGCCAAGAGCAACTAAACAAGCCTCTTGTTCGGCCTTGCGTTTAATTTTGTGCAGCCCCTGGCCCAAAAACAAAAACACCTTGCCATGCGTGGTTATATGAGTTTGAATCTCTTGGAAGGTTTTCAAGGTCTCAATGTGAATAGCATCTGCCGGGACTAAATTATGCACCTGTTGTCCTAAGCAAAGGAACACACCCATACGATACCCCTGTTCTACATCATGATCAATCTCCAAATAATGTGGCGTCACCTTGAACTCCTTTTGAATCTTCACTTGAAGAATATTTTTATAATTATCGTCGTTTTGAATCAACTCAATCCAATTAATGTGTTGCTCAAATACATTTTCTATGAATTTTTGCACCATTTGAAACCCTGGTCCCGTAACAAACATGTTTTGAAACCAACCCTCTTCATCCTTGACTACGATTTTATTAAAATCAAGGAACAATGCTCCTAAAAATGACTCAAAGAGACAACCCAATTTCTTCAAGTTGGTGCGAATCTTCTTTTCCTCTGCGTGCTTAGACAAGATCAGCCACTTATGCAGTCCCATCTCAAGTGCGATTCGTCCAATGGCCTCGTTCTTTACGATGGCAATCTTTTTTTCTGTCATGAACCCCTCATTCTCCTTGGGGAATCTGCGATACAAATAATATTTCGTCACCAATTCCAATAGTCCATCGCCCAAGAATTCCAAGCGTTCGTTTGACTTGGACTTCAATGGCATGCAATCGTCGGGCTTAGGCACGATGGTGATATTTTGCTGAAGATTCTCAAAATGTGGGCGCTTGGTATAAGATCTATGCACGAATGCACGCTTAAATAACTCCATATTCACGATTTTATCGGTTGGCAGTCCATATTTAAGGAGAATAGATTGAACTTCGCTCAATGTAATCTCGATATTGGACGGGTTGTATGGATTAAAAATCAGGCCGTCTTCTCCTCTAACAACGTCATCATCGTGTAATAATGTCTTGACGTCCATCATCATTATGCTAGTGTGGTATATAATCTTATGGTGATGGCTTTATACCTTTTACGTAAATACTATACGGGTTTATCTCTGGCTATAGTATACATGAACATGAACATTCCACACCCCGCAAACCACTCATACACGATATACTCCAAAAGCGGATGTATATATTGCACCAAGGCAAAAGAGCTTTTGCAAAACGAAAAACCGAAACTATTATATGTGGATTGCGATAAATTTTTACTTGAAAACAAAGAAGAATTCTTGAACCAGATGAAAAAACTTATCGGACGCGAATACAAAACATTTCCCATGATTTTCAAAAACGGCGTTTTTTTGGGCGGATATATGGAGACCAAAAAAGCTTACGACCAAAATGAAATAATAAAATATGCTATATGGTAATTTTAAGTATTGCATATTGCAATAGACATTATATCATATAAGAAAACGCCAATCCAACCGCTGGAATGAACGCGCCAAAAAAACACCAAAGTTCGCCAATGCTATAGGGAAACCATTTGTAGCTCAAATATAGAAAAAAGTATGTAATTATGAACATTCCCAGCGAGTATGTGAAATTGGTTAAATAAAATATGTTAACAGCAAATAATATCAAATAGAAATACGGATTTGCATATTTTAACCAAGGCCAAGCCAAATGTCCGTGGCTAGTAGACGTGGTAAGCTGCTTCTCAGTTGTAATAAAACGGAAATACATGGATAACAAATAAAACGCATACAAGATATTTAGAACCATGACAGGCCAGTTAAAGTTGACTGCACTCAAGACATCGGGTTTGAAATACAACAACTTGATGACGTACATAATCGTGGGTTGTCCGGCATTTAATAGAGGACCTATAATCGTCGCCAATTTATTGAGTCCCATCGTATTTTTCAAATCCATCCAAAATGTAAAGTCCATCAATTGAATGGACGAAATAAAAAGTAGCATGATTCCAAATACGTAATTATCTGATTTGTAGGTCGTGTTTCCGTATTTTATGAGTAATATGGAAAACGTGGTGCCTAATAAAAATGTAATTAACGAGGCTTTTGCACTAAAGCACATACTTATACTAGGGATAGATTTTTGTTTATTCGTTCAAGTATAATAGATTGTGGACGGCGAGACGTCCTATACGGCCTGGACGCTGGGCTCGGCCGATGACTTGTTCGTACATAATTCGGTCTGTTTTATGGAAAAAAATAATATCCGTCGTGTTTTCAAGGTTCATTCCGCATCCATAAAACGCGGAATTCAACATTAATACGCGTGCACCACCAGCCTTATACTCGTTCAATATTTTATCTAGTGTCTTGACGTTTCCGCCATCTAATTCAACGTATCGCATTCCGTTTTCGTTCAGAAGTGTAGTAATCGTGTTGAATATTTTGCTATAATCTGAAAAAATAATGACCTTACGTCCGGTTTGCTTGCGTAGCAAATGTAATAACATGTTGATTTTATCGCGCGATGTAGCGGAGATTTCTGTCGCCGATGACCCACAGCCCACACCCCCACAACCCACATCCACTATGGTATGCCGCGATTTTTCAACCTTTGACCTGCAATAAGGACAATACAGCGTCTTGTTATACCAATTATCTATGCATTTTGAACACATGTCGTTTTGACAACAAAAGGTCCGCGTCCTCTTCGTATCTTCAAATTTATCCAAACACCCTACACACAAGTCATATTTCTCTATCTTTTTGTGTATGTTCGCCAACTTGTCTATGCATTCCGCTATAATCTGCGTACACTCATCCTTGTTTGCAACCTCAATATCGTTCAAATCAGTGCCTTTTTTTACGTAGGAGTCCAGCTTGACACGCTCACCATCAATCGTCATCCGCAAATCTTTTATCAAAAAATCAATCGCCTGTTTGTCGTTTTGTGCGACGTTCTTATATGTTCTGCGTGCAATGAGAGAAAAGTCTGACGCATACGCCGCCTGCAGTTCCTTATCGTCCAATAAATCTTTAAGCATCAAATCCAAATAAGACGACTTGCATATGTAGTCTATTTGCTTCGGCACTTCAAGTGCAAATGACTCGCTAACAAAGTCCTCTTCACACTTGCACGTTACGTCCTGTTCCATACTCAAATCAATGCTATTTTGAGACGACGCCAAAGTATTCTCTATGCGTTCTTTTGCATAAGACGCGGATACTAGCCACATCATTTCGCAGTCAATTTTCTTTTGTACACACGTGTCAATACTATCAATTTCGTCTAAAATAACCCGTTTTACTATCATCTTTGACGATGATGTAGACGAAGACAAAGAATCCGCTACTATGTTGTAATACAATGCCGTTGTTATAATAATATCGCATTTAGGCAATTCAGGGACATAGTAAAGGCTTGATATGTCCTCATAGTTCACATATGTTGTGAATGTCAAGTCGTCGGAGAATGCTTGGATGGCCTGTATCCATTGCGTATAGATATTTTGTGGAACAACTATTATATTTAGCCCTTTCACTTCATCGCACAATATCATAGAGAGAAGTACATAGGTTTTGCCGGCGCCAGGTTTATCTGCCAGAATCCCATATTTGTGATTCAGCGATTCAATATCTTTGCATTTTTTTAGCATGGCTAGTTGGTGTTTTTTTAGACGGATCTTACTATTCTGTGGTTGGGGGGCTTGGGGAGATTTAGCGTGTAGAAGCATATATAGAAACTTTATATACAAATATATTATTTCAAATAAAAGACTACGAATTCCTTTCTTGAATTTAAGTGAATTTAGGTCAATTTAGGATTATTTTATTTTTTATCTATTCGTATAGTATAATCATGGTGTATATGAGTGGAGGAAAAGCTGCACGCAACCAAGCGTCTATTATTAACCGAGCTAATTGTGGTGGACCCAAGAAGGCTGGTCTTATGGGATTCATTGGAGGCATCGGTACGGGTGGTATTTCTCCCGGCCAGAGCCGTCGTTTTTGCCCTAGCAACAGCTGCAACAACCGAGATATGAACACTCAGTTTGGATTGAAATGTGTTGGAAACTACTCCAATCCTTCTCAGTCTACTGCCAGAATGGCTGCTCGTGGTAT
>Ga0114966_10001555_pt1 | contig 21056 bp, 17 predicted proteins | sample M_130207_XF_Meta_FD_87029 | JGI IMG/M metagenome (GOLD analysis project Ga0114966, IMG submission 87029) | Freshwater microbial communities from Lake Montjoie, Canada to study carbon cycling - M_130207_XF_MetaG | ecosystem: Environmental > Aquatic > Freshwater > Lake | place: Lake Montjoie... | reverse complement strand
TGGCGAGACCCTCGGAAAGGAGCGAGGCCATCTGATGCTTCCGATACTCGCCGTCCAGAAAGCTCTTGGAAAGGTGCGCCCTCACAAACTCCATGTCCCACGCGGACTGGCACGACATACACTTGGCCTGGAGAGTGTTTCCAAGAAGGTAGGTCTTGGTACACGTGGTACAGGCGACGGCGTCGCATCGAGGACATTCGAGAGGCTTGCGAACACGGTTGTACGACTGTGCGCAGATGGCGCATTCGTTCTCGTTCATGTTTTTTTTTCTGTTTTGGATAAAAAAAAAAGATAGTTAGACCACACCCACCTAAAAGTTTTTCTATCCTGGGCATCGGAAAATCAAGACCGGGTCTCACTTTTTTTTTCACAACGCTAATAAAATGTTTCTTCACCCTCATCGTCTCCACTACTTCCTCCTGCGTACACCGGGCTCCCGACAGTTTTTTCCAGCACACCGCTATCACGCAACAAGATGAAATACCTTAAAAGGTCGGGCGCCGTGATGCCGTAATCCTGTTGGAAGGACTTGAGGTCGCCCGTACTATCCTGGAGGTTCTTGACCAGTGTGAGCCAGCACCTTTTTTTCTGGAATTCTTTGAGCTCTCCGGTGGCGCTGGGGTCGACCTTTTCTAAAAAAGTGTTGCTGTAAGGGTCATAGGTCGTAAAGGCCAGCGCCAGCGCGGCGCCATTAAGTGTGCGTGGTGTGATATTCATTAGAACCCTTGAAGAAAACGTTTCTGCCTCGTCTTTCGAGAAATAATCCATCTTGAGAAGGCGGATAGCCGCGGTCTTGCCCAGAAAGATAAATTTCTGGGTCGGTGTCCGCATACTTCCGGGCGTTCCGGCGTCATCGAAATCATAAAGATGAGAATAGTGATGTACACGCGCCCACCAATTCTTGTCCAAACCCATTCCTCCAGAAGATGTAGCTGCTGTCATGGCCATTGTTTTAAATAAATTTTTTATTTATTTTTTTTTTTGGTAAAGGATTTTTTTATATAGGGGTTGATAAAAAAAACAAAAAAAAACAACTATGAAAATGAATGACGTAACTCGAAATACAAATCAAGAATGGAAGGTGGTCGCGTTGGAAAAGGTGGGAAAAAAAAGCAAGGAGGTGGAAAAGGAAACCGCGTTTTTAACTAGATTGCGGGAGAGCGCTGACCTTTTCACCGAACAGGTCATGCACCGTTCTTTGGTGGAGCTCCATGACAGTGCCAACAAGGGATTTCTTCGCAAAAAGTTTTTTTTCGAGAATTTCAAGGAAAAATACGGTCCCGTCAAGGTCTCCACACACGTCAAGGGTTTCCACATCCAGGGCCAGTGGGACCCTTCCATCTTTGAAAAAATAGGCATGCAAGAAACGCCGTTTCAGAGGGCTGTCCGCCTTTTGAAAGAAAAAGGTATCGTGCTTCACGACGTTTCCGACATTACCAAGGGCGCGGGCTTTTGGCTCGAAGTCAAATTCGCCGAGAACGAATAAAATTTTGTATGAATGGTTGAAAAATAATATTGTATAGTAAAAAAAAGAGCATGAACGTTGTTCAAGACCTTTTTAGAAACCATCCTTCCAGCGTATGTATGACCTACATGAAACACAGTGTAACGCTGTCAGGCTGGTTTGCATGGGCGAGCTTCCAGGCGCTCGTGTATGCCCTGTTTCCTTTCTGGTTTGTGACATCCAGCACCTTCATTGAACCAAATGTTGTGGATGCGCAGTGACTACCCCCACATCACAAAAAACATCCGATCATTGAAAAGATTAAAAAATAAATTTAAAATGATTTTACGAATGAATAAAATCATTGAAACAGAATGATACGATTAACTACATCGTACGAAAACTTTTTACGCAGTACCACCAGTCAGACCCTGGTCACCCATCAGTCCCTGCAAGTCTCGAGCGACCGTTCCCTTTCCCTCTCCATGTCCCCGACACCCTCCAAGATTATCATCCCACCAATGAATGCCAACCTTGATTTTTCCACGGTATCCCCGCTCGGTATCGAACAGATGAAGCCCAAGGCCGGGGAAGCCGTGGTGGTGTTACCCCCTTTTTTCAATTGGGCCGAAATCAACGACCAGATAACCCCACCTCCCAACCAAGGAAAGTGTGGGTCGTGCTGGGCCGTGGCCGTCGCATCGGCCATCAGCGACAATTTCGTGACCCGAAATCTTGTCCCGAAAAATCCAAGCATCAGTCCCACCTACCTCTTGTCCTGTTATCCCGGTTCCGAAAAATGCGGTGGGGGCAACCCGGCCCTGTCGATGCAATGGATCGCCAAGAATGGGATCGCCGCCACCGCCGATTCCTTCGACTACAGTTGGTGCCTGAATAACGCGGTATGTAACGGGACCTCGTCGACACCCGTCACGGTCCAGACACTCAATGGACTCATCACACCGTGTGGGAATACACCGCCACTGAAATTCTTTATTTCGTCGCTGACGATGCCACAGCTTACCCCGGACCAGGCCAACGACCCTGTCAAGCTCGCCACGGCCATCACGTCGGTCAAGACATTTCTCTACACCAAGGGCCCTGCCGTGACCGGGTTTAGTGTCCTTGATAATTTTAGCGGTGGAAATTATCTTTGCAATGGAGACAACCCGGACAATATCTATCTTGAAAACGTGGACTACAAGACTGGTTCTTTTTCCGCCACACCCTTTAAATTCATTGGAGGCCATGCGGTCGTGGTCGTGGGATGGGGAAGCGGTAAAGTTCGGGAATCGCTCCTGAAACAGGGTGGGAATCCACAGCTCATGGTGGACGTCCCGTACTGGATCGCGAGAAACTCGTGGACGACAAAGTGGGGTATCGGGGGGTATTTCCGTATCGCGCAGTACCCCTTCAACAAGACGAGCCAGTTCGACGCGACGGTGTTTGTCCAGGCCACCATCCAGGACCCCACGACGGGTCAGACTACGGTGCAGAACGTACCCACGGGGGGTATCTTGTTTTTTGACACCAACTATTTTGGGTACGGCGAGCCCGTGGTCATGGAAAGTTTTTATGAGACGACGCCCGAACCGACGACGACAACCACGTCGGAAAGCAGACTCCCCGAGATTGCGCTCTACTTTGTGGTGGGGATGCTGTTGTTCATGCTACTGGTCACCGCAGTGGTGTGGATAACGACCGCCACCAACCATCACGGGAAGAAAGTGAAAAAATGAAGGGGCTTTTTAAAACACTTGTTGATATATCATCAATCTTCCTCTTCGGGAAACACGACCACACAAAGAGAGACACTAATTTTTTTTTTCGTTGACAGACAACAGGAATGAACTCTAAACTCAAGCTTTTGCAAGAGCCCGTGGTGCCCGTGGGATGGAAACAAATGGTGAGCGAAAAACGCACAGAACGGAAAAGGGAGCGTGATTACAAGGTCCGATTTGGGATTGACAGCTTTATAAGGCCTTGGGACCCCATCGGCCATTGGATCGTGTTTATCCGCATCACGACTTCATCCACAAAAATGACGGACACCAACGGCAACCTGGTCTTTGACAAGAGAACAAGACGTCCCCGGATGGTGTACGAATACGGGTACCTGCCTCTTATTGTGGATGTCGACGACACCGTGGAGAACCTCTACCGACGCATCGAGGACGCGGGGATACCGGCACTCAAACATCAGACGTTTTCTCTCGAGGTGAATGGTCTCCTCATGGATAGACACCATGGTGTCCTGGATGGGTATCATTACCCTATCGAGGACGACACGGTGATTCTCTGTATTGTGGAAGAAAAACGACGGTACTAGAAGAACAAAAAAAAGTGATTTAAAAACAAGCAAAGTAAGAAAGAAAAGGGGATACCGCATTAACTCAGTTTGGTCAGAGTGTCGGCCTTTTAAGCCGAAAGCCGTGGGTTCGAACCCCACATGTGGTAATAGTGGCGAGGATGGACGCGCCTGAATATTCATCCAAAAAAAAAAATGGTCTTGTCGTATAATGGCTAGTACGGTGGACTTTGAATCCATCAATCACGGTTCGATCCCGTGCAAGACCTCGACAGCGTGTCCGAGTGGTTAAGGAGTTGGCCTTAAGATCCAATACATTTTGTGCGTGGGTTCAAATCCCACCGCTGTCATATTTCCACCTTTTTTTCCCATATGGTCTACATGGTTTAGGATACTGGCCTTTCAAGCCGGAGGACCGGGTTCGATACCCGGTATGGGAGACCTCTTATACCCCCGTAGTCTAGTGGCAGGATACCGGAAAAAAACAAAATATTCCAACCGGAGACCCAGGTTCGAATCCTGGCGGGGGTATGACACATTGTTGAAAAAAATAAACATTATGTTTTTATTTTTTTTTTGACTGTGGGAAACTAATTTATATTCATTCCAGGTTTTACTAGGGGATTGTAAATGTACTTTTTGGCGCATAATCGCACTCGAACAAGATTTTCAATTCGGTCAAGAAATTTGTGTTTACTGCGCCATCTTCAGAGCAATTCCATATGCACTCAAGATTTCTTGTTCGCGAATATATTCTGTACTTTTTTTCCAAATCCCTATTTTGTAACGAAAAAATTCTTGTTGATCCACAGAGAGGTCTTTTATTTTTTGTGTCATGATTTCTGCGGAATCGTTGTCAGCGATGTTGGCAAACTTTCGGAGCGCGGGCGATAATGTGTAGTCCTCGATAGATTTTTTTCCTGACCGTAAACCTTGTTGCAATTCCTCCAAATCCGTCTGTGATTCAAATGTCTCTGCTTGGGTATCGGCCCAATCGAGGCGTATCATATCTATTTCTGATTTTTGTAAAGAAATTGTATAATACCCTTTTCTCTCCACCGAGACCGTCTCAAAGGCATTACGATTGGTAGTTTGGGCTTCGCCCCCAATTCGGGTGTCGTCCATTTGTCCACGCACAGATTCCCACCAAGCTTGCACCTCTGCTTCTTTTTCAGGGGTCAAGACGTCGTTGTCATACTTTGCAAGATTCATTTGTTGCAGGTCCATTTGGGGTCGGTTGTCAAACGTTTCCTGGGCCTGGAATCGGTCCATGCTTCGGTCCGCAAAGGCGTGGTTTACCTGTTCGATTCTTGCTTCGCGAGCTTCCTTGGCCGCCTTGGCCGCTCTGGCCTCGATTCCAATCTTTGCGGTGTAAACGAGTCCAACTTCCATCAAGGCTGCGGTACCCACATCGGCGATATAAGAACGTGTGGATTGATTTCGACGAAGCAGTCCGCTTTTTTGTCGATTATGGGTACTTACTACATTCATGACGCCTCCCGTCGCGGTCAAAAGAATGCCAAGTTCCGGAGCGACAAACATGGAAACCATTTCCAAAATATTTCCTGTTTTGCGCAGTGATTCTTGTTTCCATGAGGTTTTGAATCGAGAAAAAATGGGATGGGAACGGGAACGCATTTATTTATTATTATTTTGTTGGTTTTTTTTTACAATAAAAATTACCAGGATTCTTTCGTAAAGACGACAATGTCTAATTTCACCGTTATATTTCAACGTTATGGTGTACGTCTTGCACAATATAAAATCGAAACCTAACCGGTCAATAGTATACGATTTGAAAAAGAAATCTAGAGTAATTAATTTGATATAGTGCCGTGTCTCGTCTCATAGGATGTTTTTATAATTTGCGGGTCATCGTCACGGATAAACACGCTTCTGTCGAACACCCGTCACTACGGCTACAATTGTTGACGGTAAACGTGGCATTACCCGAGGTGGTATACACGCTGTAGGTTGAATCCAATAAATTTTTTAATTTTTTTTTCAAGATAAAATGTAGTTGTGTTTGGTGGGGTCAAAAACGTTGGATAAGGGTCTCGATTTTTTTTTCCCATATCTTCATGGACCCACGCCATCGCATCCCGTCTTTCAAGACCGTGACCATGTTCTTCATTTCTTGGCACAGACGAACATCGCTTTCGAATTTCTTGTCGGTGATACGCTGAAGGGTATGCACGATGACCCATACCACGGTAAATCGGGCAACCCTTTTTATGGTTTCGTCGTCGGGGTTTAAGGGAAGCACGTTTTTTGTCTGGTCGGTATTGGAAGCCTTGGTCAGCTTTTCAATGAATTCTTGGCGTTTGCTCTTGTCCGAAAAAAAGACGCTGTTGATGAATTGTACCGGGATGTAGTCGGGGTAGACCGTAAAGGTAAGGGTTCGTATCTTTTTCTTTTCGAGAGGAACGAATTCGAGGTCGATGAGCGAGATGTTTCCCGTCTTTTCATCGAACACCATGTTTCCCGGTTTCATGTCCGTCAGGAGGATACCCGTCTTATCAATCAACGCCAGACATGCTTGCATGATGTGAAGCATCGATTGGAAGACGGGAAATCGCTTTTCGGGTCCCCATTTTTTTTCGTTGTTTTTGAGCGCCGCATAGAGCTCGACACCCCCGTATCGCTGAATCTCGTATCGACCCCACGAGAAACGTCCACAGACTATGGGGAGGATAAAGTAGGGATGGAAAGAGGCGGGGATTTTTTCCAAGCTGTTGGACAACATTTCGGTGGACGCGCACGGTCTCGCCGTCGTGCTCTTGAATTCGAGTTTGAGGATATAGGTGGACCCGTCCGGTAACAAATGTTTCATGACCGCGTCGCACCTCGGGTCGGGTGATATAGCGAATGCCGAAGCACCTCCTGTAACCTGGTAGAATTTCGTAAGGATATCGCGCATCCTGTTAGCTGTAAATGGACCATACACCGTCCCGAAGGCCCCCTTCCCCAAAACCTCGGAGGAAGCGAGGAGAGGAGAAAGCGCTTCCTGACGACTGGCACCATGCTTGGGCATCACAGGGCTCGGTTCCTCGATTACGACTACCATGTTTATTTTTATTGGTGAGGCAATAAAAAAAAATTTGTGTCCGTGAAATTTAGAGCGTAATATTGTGGAAAACTACGGTATCCCAAATCAATTGGGCCAGCACCTTGTAGCCCTCTTGCGTCGGATGGATGCCATCACCGCCGAGCATCTCCGGGGTCTTGAGACCGGTACCGGTGGTCGCATTGTACCTTGGGTCGACAAAGTAGCATGTCACGGGCGCGTCCCCACAAACCTGGCGCATCTTGGTGTCGGCATAGTCGGCCGCGTTCTCGAGGCCCTTGAGGTAATAAAATCCCAGGTACACCACATCGGAAATCCCGTCTGTGTGGGCATCATCCAGGATAGATTGCGCGATGCCCATGGAACGGTCCACCATGTCCCTGCACGCCTGGTTCCACTGCTCACAATCGTTCCGGTGACTAATTACGTCGTTTCCTCCACCGTCCATGATAAGTGTCGTAATATTCGGCTGTTTCTTGAGGTCGCGGTACTGCGCCCGAATACTCTTGACCCACCCGTCTTCGAGGGAGGCGCCGACGAGGGCGTGGTTCTCGATAGAATGGCCGGCCCATGTCTCGAGCCATTTCGACAAGGGACTGGGCTGGCCACCCCAAAACGGCATCCCGCTCCAGAACATGGAATCCCCGATAATTACGGTCCTTGTGCTTACGTTCGTAAACGCTGTCGCCTCCTTGGTGAACGCCGTCGCCAATCCGAGAGCAAAAACAGAAAAGAACCTCATTGTTGTTTTTATTGTTGTGGGTTATGCCTTTAAACTAATGGCCAATGTAGACATGAATAACATTCAAGCTCGAATAATTTTTTTTACTATTTTTTAAAAGACCGACGTGGCGGAGGGGTGGCAATAGCAAAGACGTCCGTTAGAGTCACGGTGTTGTCTGCTTGAAGAAAATCCCGTTCATATCTTTAAAACTGGTAATACCGGACATGTCCTCTCCAAAATTTTTGGAAAATATTCCAATCGCGTGTAGGGATGGCATTGCTTTCTATTCTTTATCCTATACAAACATCATAAAAAAAATGTAGAGTATAGGTTACCAACGATTTCTTTTTTAATGTGCTTTGAGTATCGTGTCGCAAAGGCAATATCCTTCCCGGAAATGGGCTCATAGTACAGGAGGTCGTAGTACGTACGTCGAACTGAAAACAAAATTCCAAGGTGTAAAGTACATCGTATGTATTTTATACCAACGCCTCGAGGTCTTGCTTGAGGTGCTGGTCATTTTAATAGGCGGAGGTGTTATAGACGTTATAATTGACATTCGTAGATAAACTTGCTCCAATACGCACCAACGCAATCTTTGTTTGTTTCAAACCTACCGAGAGGCTAGCCAGGTTCATTTCACCCTCACTGTCTAACACACCCAACATTTTGCCGGCTTTAAACATTCTTCTTGCTTCATTCTGGGCTTTTTGAAGTTCCACAGCAGTGTGAGCCGTATTTGCAGTCAATGAAAACATTGCTGCATTCTGTTCTTCAATGGTCTTATAATTTTCTTTGATTTTTATATCGATTTTTTGGATGCTATCTGATGTTTGCGTTGACATTTCACCAGGATCGTATCTATAGAGGCTTTGAAAATTTTTTATTCTTGTTTTGGCCGCTGCTTGTTCTGTTTGTTGTTTTATGCGGGCAGCCTCATCTCCAAACGCAGCCTTTGATTTTAGGGATTCCATATCTTGGGCGTACTGACGAAGTTGAGGATCGACGCTGATGTCGTTAGGTTGGATAGCGCTTGACGAACCATACTTTCCCTGAAGGAAGTCATATGTAAATTTATCCTTAGCTCGCTGGGCATCCGAAGCTAACAATTCTTCTCTTTCACTTTGAAGCGAAGCTATATTATTCTCCGCATTTGATATTTGTGTTTTTGCCTTTTCAATGTCGGACTGGAAATTTGTGTGAAATTTATTCATGGCGGACTGTGTTTCCGCAAGTTTTGATTTTGTCGCTTGAAACGCTTGTGTATCGTGTGTTGTTAACGCTCGTTTCATTTCACTGTAGCTACCTCCAAGTTCAGTATCGTTTTTAATTCCATACATTCCACCGAGTGCAGTGATACCCGCTGATGCAAGACTTCCCATGGCCGACTTCAGGTGTCCTGTACCGACATCTCGTAAAGAGGTTGCTAGGGAACGAAAACTACTCGCCAAATTCTGGTAATCCATCAGCGATCTAGCCAATTTATATTCTCCCATGGGGGTAAACATGAGGAGAACTCCAACAATCGTGGAAGCATCTTCCAAACGTGTTTGAGTTTTATACGATATGTTGTGAGCTGTTTCAAATCTAGATAAAATGGTCATTTTTCTTTTACAAATTAAAAAAAATTTTATACATTGAGAAAGCTCCTATTACAAAAGGGTACGCTCCCGCTTCTAGTGGGGTACGACAATGCTGGTTCGGTGACCAGTGACCTCTTTCCTTGTCAGAACAATAATAATCTTACATTGTACGGGCTATTATCAAAAACTCTCACATCAGACAATTAAACGACAGGAACAGTATAAATCTTGCGGTATTCTTTGAGAAACGCCTCAATCTCCCCCTCCCACATCTGCGCCTCGGTCGTCTTTTCCAATTCCTTGAGCTCCGCCGTCTTCTTCTTAATCTTGGCGTCGAGCTCCACCACCTTTTCCTGGGTAAAATCACGCATGGGCACACGCAACAGGTAATTGTACCCATGCTGGGGCGCAGGCACTTCTGTAGAAGCTTCTCCACCCTCTCCGGTTCCCACAGAAGCTTTCTCTGACTCTCCAGATTCTTCTCCACTCTCTTCGTCGCCCAGATGCAAGTGTGACGACTCGATATCCACTCGAACAGTAGCCCTCGGGTCCTTGTCGTACTTGGTCTTCTGGAGGGTCGCCACCACCTCTTTTTCAGGTACCCGAAATACCTTGAGCACCTGCGACTGTACCTCTTCCAGGAAGCGGTGCTTGTTTTTGAGGAGCAACAGCTCGATGCGCAGTTCTTTGAGAAGGTAGGCCTTGCGCAGGGTGTAGAGGCCCAGACGCTTCTTCGCATAGACCCCAAAAATATCCTTGAGCGTCTCAAATTTTTCGAGCTTCTGGTCCTCCACGAACAAGACCATATTGGTCATGAGAATCGTGGACCTCAATTTCATCGTGTCCAGCGTCGGTGCAAATCCCTCCGAGGGCTCAATCACAAAATGCACGGTATCCGGCGTCGAAAAGTTCTGGAGGCCCTTGAGCTTTTTCTGCTCCACCATCATCTCGAGCTCCTCCTTGTACTTGTTGGTCCATGTCTGGATGGGTAGCTCCACAATCTCCCACAAATTGGTCTTTTTGGAGCGACCGCCCGGGGTGTACGGCCTCAAGATTCCGGACGACAGGTACTTGTTGGGACCCACCTTCTCCATCGTTCCCTGGAAGCCGTGGTAGTAGGGCTCCAAATCCATCTCAAAGTTCTCGGGGTCTTTCAGCCACTCCAACACCTTGTCGCAGAGACGAACAAAATCAAAGCACGGGACCGAGCACGACCATCCCGTCCCGATACCGGCGACACACCCGTTCCCCAAAATCGTGGGGACAATGGGCACGTAGAAATCCGGCTCGACACGGTCCCCGTCGTCCAGTGTATAATTCAACAAATGGTCGTCGGCCGCCGGGAACAAGAGTCGTGTCAAAGGTGCCAATTTCGTAAAGATGTAACGCGCATTGGCGGCGTCCTTGCCACCGTACGCCCTCGACCCAAACTGGCCATCCCTCGAAAGAAAAGGGACGTTGTTGGACCCCGCGAAATTGTGCGTCATCTTGATGATGGTGTCGTGCAAACACTGCTCGCCGTGATGATAATTGGAATGCTCCGCACAGTAGCCCGCCAGCTGGGCCACCTTCATGCTCTTGCCCGTGGGCGCCAGATTCTTCTTGAACACGGAATAAAGAATCTTGCGGTGGGATACCTTGAGCCCGTCATACAGGTTCGGAATGCTCCGACGACAATCTTCGATGGAGAACTTGATGAGCTCCTGGTTGAAATACTGCGTCAACGGGTACTCGTCCGCGGGCGTCTGGTACCGGGACGAGTCGTACGTCGTCAGCCATTCCTTGCGCTCGTGGCTCGAATTCTTGTGGAACAGCCGGTCCATCATCTCGTCCGTCGTCCCGTCCTTGACGAGCGCGACGACCTTTTGACCAAACGTGTCTCGGACCTCCTGGTCCGACGACGTACCGAGCCCCTTGTAGTACTTGACACGGACCCTCATGGGCTTTTCTTGCTGCTTGATGACCGTCAACGCATTCTGGTAGTCAAAATCGTTGTAGAACGTCTCCACCCGTGTCGGTGTGTAAAAAATCTTGGCGATGGGCGTCATCATCGACCTCAAAAAACACGGCTGTCGGTCCAGCAACGACGGAAAAAGCTTGTGAAAGAAATTGATGATGAGGGAACTGATATGGTGCCCGTCCTCGTCCGCGTCCGTAATGATAAGAACACCGCCGTACCGCAACGACTCGAAATTTGCATCATCCAAATAATCCGTCCCGTACTTGAGCCCGAGCGCCTGGATGACGTCGGCAATCTCCTTGTTCTCCGAAATGGATTTGATGGTGGCGTTGCGCACGTTCAGACACTTTCCGCGCAGGGGGTAGATGCCAAAATAATTACGCCCCTTCTTTCCCCCACATCCCACATTAATACCGTTGGTCGCATACGTCTTGGCCGAGAGACCCTCGCACAGGATCAGCGTGCATTCCTTGGCGTGCTTGGTCCCCGCAAAATTCGCAGGGTCCAGGCCCTCGATGCGCTTGTACCCACGCGCCTTCTTCTCCGTCTTTTTGAGCGACAAAAATTCCTTGTCCTTGATGAGGTCGTGGATCTTTTCCACAAACGACCATTTCATCATGTGCTGGACGTGCTTGGCTTCCAGTTTAAACGACAAAGGTGGTGACAACAGCTTGGTCTTGGACTGGCTACTGAATTCCGGGTTGGGAAGCCACGTGTTCACAAACACCATGAAATACGGCCGGAGGTCCTTGGCCGTGATGTTACCCTTGGTGAACTTGGGGGCTAAATTTCGGAAGAGCTCGTTGGCGACCGCGTCGCAGTGCACACCGCCGTCCCGGGTATACACACCATTCACAAACCCCACCTCCCTATATTCTTGGGAGGGATGTTGGAGGATGCACACCGATGTCTTGTAGTCGTCTCCCATGCCGTGGTCCACCTCGACCACCAGCATCTCCGGCTTTTCTTCCCCTGGGCAGTACAGCCGGACATAGTCACCAAAATTCTTGAACTGGTGCTTGACGTCATTGATGTAGACGGGGAGTTGCGTAATCATGGAGGCGTCCATGACGAATTTTTTGTACAGCTGTATCGTGAGAGCGTCGTAGTTGCGGGCGCCAAACTTTTCAAAATCGGGGACCCACCGAACAAGCGTGTACCCATTCTTTCCCTGGTTGGCGCGGATAGAAGGCTTGGACTGCTCCCGCATATTGTTCTTCCAGGTCTGTTTGTACAACAGATGGTTCACGGGGTCAAGGACCTCGACAGAAAACTCTTTCGAAAAAACATTCAACAGCTTGATACCGAGTCCGTTACGTCCCGACGACAGCCTCTGCTCCGTATCGTCCATGTTGCTCCCCGTGAGCAGATGCCCAAAAATCAGGTCCGGGTTGTAAATCTTCTCCGTGGGATGCATCTCGACGGGGATGTGGAGTCCGTCGTTCCATATCGAGGTCTCTCCGGTCTCCTCGTTCATTGTGACCTTGATTTTTGTAATCTTGACCCCGGCCTTTCTCGACCGCCACGCATTGTCAATGGCGTTGGACAAAGCCTCGACAAAGATGCGCACCAGACCATCCGAATACTTGATGTTCTCCTTTTCGGTGATCTTGTTATCGTTTCCCAGCACCCACTCCCTACTTTGCTCCCTGGCCTTGAGGGAGCCAATGTACATATCAGGCCTCTTGTGGATGTGCGAGATCGGGTCGAGTTTCTGGTATTCTGTCGTCATTTTCTTTTTTTTTTTGGGTCAAAAGAGAATGTTAAATGAGGGTCATTTTTTTTTCAATGTGTGTTGTTGCTTTGATTGGTTACAGTGTTGACGTTATTACTCATTTTTTCTTCTGTTGGTGGCCTTTGGCAGTAAATTTTATCTTTACCTCGAACCAAAAAGGAGAATAAGAAAAGTTATTACGTATATCATAACAATAGCTCTATAATCACCGAAGCATTTACATTCGGTTCCGTTCCTCCCGTAGTTGAGGGCAGCAAGACGGTCGTCAACGATGTGTGATTATTGATGGTGATGACATCATTCGCAATTAGGTCTAGTATCGCCTGTCCATTATTTTGTTGCGTACCCGCTCCGGACCCATACACACTCGGCGTGGAGCTCGCCACACCGTTTACAAAAATCCCAAACTGGTTGGATTCTGTACCAGAAACAGAAAAAGAAATCTTGTAAACACCGTTTCTACTAACGATAATGTCAGTTGAACCCGCAGTATGCGTGATCCCACCAAAAATGGGACCGTTCGCGTCAAATGGAATGGGATCTTCAACCTGGATGATACGAGGAAATTGATTATAAATATACGCATACGCTAGTGTTCCTACGGGTCCAGTGTCTCCTTTCGGACCAGTATCACCCGTTGGACCAGTGGGACCTGTATTTATCGTCGGACCGGCGGGGCCCGTGTACCCCGTCGGTCCTTGTGCTCCGGTACTGCCTGGACTGCCTGGACACCCGGGAAAGCCTATTGCACAAGAAGTGTCACCCGGATTTTAACGGTCCCGATTTTTGAGACATTGACGGAACACCTCATCAAGACGGCGATGCATCGATGCATCCCACGCGCGTCGGAGCGTGCGTTTACGGAATAATTGTATCCATCCAAATCAACATCAGTAGTGTCGTTGCCGTTCCCTGTCGGCCTCAAGCGCCATGGCCACGGCATGGCTATAGTTGTAACTATTCCCAAAGCGTCCCTGGACAGTGTTTGTTTTTCTTTTCTTAATCGGAACCTTTTTTAACGGGGGTAGTAGGGCACCAGGAAGGACCCTTTCTTGTTGCAACGAGACAGGGGTGGACGTGACATTCCCCTTGACAATCGGTGTGACCGTCGGTGTGACCGTCGGGGTGACCGCTGTGACAATCGGTGTGACAGTCGTCGTCAACGTCCCCTTGTATTCGAGATGGACGCTAAAGTAAAAAGGATGCGGTCCGCTACCGTGGGCATCTAGAATAGCGGTAGGAACCTTGAAAGAAAGGACAACGGAAGAAGGAGTCAAGGTCGCCATCATGTATTTAGAGGCGGAAAACACCCGATTGTAAAATACGAGAACGCCCTGGACCGAGGGAACAGACCCTTTTCCATTGTTTTGCACATTCACGGTGATACTTCCGTGGTCCACGTTACCAGCATTTATGGTCCCACGGCTCACCATCTCCCATACTTTGGAAGTCGAAGCACCAGTCGAAGCACTTGCGGTAGCACCAGCCGTAGCGAAAGTCGAAGCGGAAGTCGAAGCACTTGCGGTAGTGAGGGAGGGAAGAATAGCGGAAACAAAGTAATCACACACCACGTCTTTGGATGGCGTAACCGACCCTTGGTGATATAACGGTGCCAGCATTTTTTTTTTTGTTCATGACAAGAAAAAAAAAATAGTGGTTTTTTTAATGTGCTCTCCGTCCTTTATTCGCTCCGACATTCGCTCCGGCATTCGCTCGCTTCAGTATTTGCACCGTCCTTTAATTTGTCCCGAACTTCTTGGTACAGCGACGCATTGTCTTCCGACAAGACCATCTTCACCACATCCTGTACCCGCATATGATGATAGTGTTTTGTCACAGGGCCTTGCATCAGTTCCTTGGCAATATCCATCTTGTTGACGTGCTTTTCCAAAATTGCCTTTTCGATACCCGTATTGGACATGAACGTGTAGATATTGACGGTCGTGGATCGCTGTCCTTGCCGTGCCACGCGCGCGACGGCCTGCTCGCCCGTGGATGCGTTCCACATCGTATCAAGAAGAAAGACCGTGTCCGTGTGTTGCAGGTTTAGACCCTCGGACCCCGTCTTGTACGTCAGGTACAAAATCCCTTTGGGACACTTTTCAAATCCGTCCAAGACCTGCGTCTTCCTCGTCATGGACTGACCGCCTTCGAGGGTGAACGCCTGCCATTGCTGGGGAAAGCGTTCCTCGACGAGGGCTTGTAATAGACGGAGAGAGGTACGAAATGCGGAAAAAACGAGGACACGAGGGGTACCGCGCTGCCTACACACCTCCAGTTTTTGGAGGACGGCGGTGACCCGCGAGGAATAGAGGGACTCGGAGGATTCCAGGTACTCCCCAAGGTTTGCCTCGTTCAGTTCTGACATGAGGATCTCGGACAGTTCCGATTTCTCGCGGAGCTTGGACACATCGACGGCGACCGACGCCAACACAATGATGGGTGCTACCATAATTTGCCTTAAATAAGTAATCATGGCCAGCAGATACGAGGCAAAACGACGGCGTCCCTCGACGTTCGGCGCCGTCCTCAACGACGCATTGATACGTTTGAGCACCTTCTTGATACGCTCATACACGATGACCTCATTCTCCGTCATCGGTACCTGTACCAGCTCGTGACGGACCTTGTAGGACGGTTTTTTTCCACAAGACAGTCCGGACGTTGACCGATGAACAAGCGTGCCCCTCACCCCAACAAATCCAGGGCGTCGCATCATCGATGACATGGACATGAGGTCCCCAGGGCTGTCGGGGTGCTTGATAAGGGTGTAGTAGCCCAGCAGATTCGAAGGATTGGGTTCCGAGAAAAGGGTGCCGGACAGCAACCAGCGGTGCTGGGCGCTTATCGATGCGATGCTCCGACACTTGTCCACCTGGATATTACAATACCCATGTGCCTCGTCCACAACGAGGCATCCCCAGCGCGTGGTATAGACGGTCCCCACACCGCTTGTCACTGTTTGGGGTCCTAACAAAGGGTTGTCTGGTGCGTAATACACGTTGGTGTATCCCACGTACTCGTTGTCAACCTGAAGGATAAAATGGTCCTGGAGGCGATGTTCACGGTAGGCTTTCGTGAGAACCTCGGTCGTCGTTAGCACGAGTCGGGTTTCCGGACGGCGTGTCCACTGTCCCATGTTCTTTTTTACATAATCTTTGTGGAGAATCTCGTAGGGAAGCGTATCCCCAAAAAATTTCTTGATTTCTTTTTCCCACGACGACAACAAAGTCTTGGACGCAATAACGAGAACGGGGGTGTGGGGTGATAATTGTTGTGATAATGTCAGTGCAATAAATGTTTTCCCACTCCCCATCGGAAGAGAGAGACCCCCTGATTTCTTCAACAGACATTCTTCGAGAACATCTTGCTGGAAGGGTGTCAAACGCATTTTTTTTTCTTTTTAACGTGGGCAAAATAAAAAGTGAGATACGCTTCATTTTTAGATTTTTTGCCGATAAACAATGTCGTCGTCTACTTGTCTCATCTGTTGTGAGAACGACAAGAAATCTTTAAAAGAATGTTCGTCCCCAGAGTGTGCTTCCAAGATATGTTTGGAATGTCTCGAACGGTTCGTGGACATGGCGCTCCGGGAACGAACCGTCCCGCGATGCCTTTCTCCGAATTGTTCCGCCCTTTTTCTTCGTAGCGCGTGTCCGACGCCAAAATACGACCTGGCGCTTTTTAGGGGTTTGTTACGGGACCCCGAGCTTGAAAACTCGCTGAAAATACAAGACCAGCAACGACGTTTCCGCGAAGACTTGGTGCGCGAGAGAGTTGCCTTTCTGGAAGCCTCCTTCCCCACCTCTATCCGCAGGGCGGTCCACATCATGTACGCGTCGGACCTCAAGCGGGTACACAAAAGCAACCTCGAAGCCATGAAAGACCAGGTTCCGGTCAAGCGCTGTGGTCGTGTCTTTTGTCACGGGTTTATGCGGTTACGTTCCGGGTCCGACACGTGGTCTTGTACAACATGCTCCAGTTTGTTCTGTGGTCGTTGCGAGCTTCTGGTAGGGGCAACCGCCACGGAACACGAATGCCGAGCGGAAGAAATTGCCAGTATTAATCTCAAAAAAACGCTGGGAGAATGTCCCGAGTGCCACCAGGTTATCGAGAAGAGCTATGGGTGCGATAACATGACGTGTGCCGTGTGCGGGACCCATTTTTCGTACACGACCGGCGAGAGGACGCAACAGGGAAACCACGGCGTGAACATCCCGGTCATCCTTTCGGAAGAAGATGGTTTTTCTGGTCTGTCGTCGCGTTTGTTGAGGGGCAGGCTTCATCACCAACTCACACCCAGAGAAAAAAAGGTGTTGCGCGAAATCGAGACGCTGGAAGCACTCGGTCTGCCTCCCCCGGAAAACACCGAGTGGAAACCATCGGAAATCGTGGCGCTAACAAAATGGACAGGGGAGGAAGAAGAAGGAGGAAAAGAAGAGGTCCGAGTCGCACGTTCCGTGGCGCTCCGTGTCGAACACCTCGAGACGCATTACCAGGAATCCCAGCATTTCTGGAACCGTCTACGACGCATCGAGGACGAAATAACCATTCTCTCTTGAAAGACTGATTTTTTTTTCTCATGATAAAAAAAATTTTAGATTGACGAAATAAATGACCGTGCTCGTGCCACAAGACGAATGGGTACGGCTGTCACGGCTGTCCCATTGTCGGTTATACAGGCCGTGGAAACCGTAACATCCAACTTTCTGACTGTCTAGCGTAATCTAGTGTAGTCTAGTGGGTTCGGCGCGCCTGCTCCAGCTCCTTTTGCAGGCGCGCCATTTCTCTCTGCATCTTCCGAACATCGACCCCCCACAGTCGCTGGAGAAGTAGCACGCCATAATACCCAAAGTAGGTAATGGTCATGAGGACCAGGATGCCCACAAACAGCATCTGGTCGGCGCTATCGACGTGAAAGTCGCTGGAGACGCCCGTGTAGTAATTAAGGGACAGTCCAAACACCTCGGTCAGCAGGCTTCCAAACGTCACAAGGTTTCCCTGCCAGCTAGACTTGACGACTAAAGCCGTGGCCGTGGTGACGGAAAACAGCCATTCGGAAAACCCAGAAGGAAAAAGTCCGATCCATCGAAAGGGTCCCGTCGTGGCCATGAGTATCGTGCACAGCAACACACATTGGCCCATGAGATTGTACTCGGTATTGCTAAAGGGGACGTCTCCAAGTCGCTGACGGAGGAGGACGTTTTCCTTGACCTTGACCTGTTGTTTGAATTTGGTTTTCCCGGTAAGGACGTTGGCCGTTCGTTTCATAATCTCCTCCTTCTTCACTGGACGCTCCAAAGTCCGTAACACCAGTCGTTGTTGTTTTTGTGTTTTCTCACCGGTAAGGCGAGCACGCTCGGTTTCCAGGACGACGAGCGATTCCTTGGTCGCGTCCCAGAGCGCGCGTTTCTCGTCGAGGTAGCCGTTCAGAATGGAACGGTACATGGACTCTTTGACCATTTTCCCCGTGGTTTGCCATTCCTGGAGCCACGCCTCGGCCACGCCTGTTTCGTACGTCGTTAGCGCAACACCTGTGGTGGACTGTGTACCGAGGAGCAGTGCGAGACTGGGTGGTGGTTTCTTTTTCTGCTGTTTCTTTTGACCACTGTTCTGTAGCAACAGAGGTCCCGAGGACGACATGGGCACTTCAAGAATGTTCCGCAGGAGGATGCGCTGGAGGTCGTTCTGGATGGCGTTGGGAAGCGTGTCGACCTGTCGTAATTTGTACCGTTCGACGTGCTCTACGATGTCTTGAAGGTGCTCACACCGCGCCTTTTTGTCTTTTATTTTCTTGTCGAGCGTGGCGACGTTCTCGGAGAGGAGTTGAAGGGAGAGGGGGAGAGAACCCAATTGTTGTTGGAGGGCAAAGAACGCGGAACGGGATGCCTGTAGGTCGGTCGCAGGGGTATAGAGTAGCAAGGGTCCCAGTGTCGTCTGCGTTACCTTGTTGGCCTGTAGTGATGCCATGCCCGCGGTTTTCCATCCCTCGTAGCACAAGTAGAGGTACGACGTCGCAAGCAATCCCGTGAGCGCGACGCCCATTTTTTTGCGATGACTCTTGATTCGAAAAGGGCTCGTTTTAACTTGCACGGCCGACGCGAGAAAGTCGTCCACTTCAGAGGGCTTCACATCCGTAAATGCTTTGGTGTTGGCCTTGGCTTTCATTTGGCGAGACACCTTTTGTCGTAGCGAAAGGGGGAGAGACGCGTACCCGTCAAGAATCTGGTGTACCAGCGCGTCTTCGTCTAACCGTAAAGACATTTTTTTTATTCATGGTAAATTTTTTTTTCTTATTGTGACGATTTAAAAACAAATCCAACAAGACAAAAAAACATGTATGCCCCGGTCGTATCATTAAAAAAAATCAGGGGACCCCAAGGACCCGTAGGAGAAAAAGGAAAGGATTCCAACGTGGCAGGTCCACCAGGACCGGAAGGCCCGCAAGGACCCCAAGGATTACAGGGACCGGAAGGCCCGCAAGGGCCCCAAGGATTACAGGGACCTGAAGGCCCGCAAGGACCGGAAGGAGCACAAGGATCGGAAGGACCCCCAGGACCCCAAGGATTACAGGGACTCGAAGGTCCACAAGGCCCACCAGGTAAGGATTCCGGTACTTCCGGAGTGTTTAGGGGTACGGGTCGCCTCGTGGCAAACTGTATGGGGGGTACGACCGTTGATATCTTTGATGTAAGCGTTACAACAACCTCGGTGATTATCTTGACACCAAGAGAAAACCCACAAGGTCTTTTCAAGGATATTTACGTTTCGCACGTCGACGATGGACATTTTACGGTGACCGCAACCTCTGTGTCCCATGAGGAGAGCACCCTTTCCTTCTTTTATCTTGGGCTTTAACGCAACCTACTTTTTTGTGTATACATCATTCGAATGTTCAATTCGAATAAAAAGAACCCAATATGATGTTTAACATTGAAATTTTGAAAACCATATCAACGACAATGCACAATTTCGTATTCAACAAAACCAACACATTTTGTATCTCTCTGGAAGAAAATAGGGGACGGTGGTGGACCATACAAAAACGATGACAACAAGACTAGAAACATACGGCCTGTCGTACTCGTAATTCCCATGGTTGATTATACAAGAAGGAAAGGAATCGACCAGAGGAAGTCATTATGAACCGGACGATGCCAAAGTCGTCCGGTGTTTACAGGACATTGATTATTCTTTACAACATTACGATACCTAGCCTAGAGTTTTTACCGTTGACATGGTGTCGTAGGTCGACGCGTCGATCCCCGCCTTGGCCAGACGAATATAAAATTCTCGGCTTTTTTTCGGGAGCGCAAAGAGTACATCCGGGTCCATGCGTATTTGCGTGGAGATAACCCTCGCTTTTATACACCTCCACCAGCACTGGAGGGTAACGAGCGCGGGCAACGCGTCGTGAAAGCGATACTCGAGCCACGGTGCCATCGTTGCAGGTAACCCTTCACGGAAATTCAGACATAAAGAAATCGGAATAATACATCGTTTCATGACGCAAACAGGTGCCGGTGTCCTCCAAGGATTCCGAATGTGGTCGCCGAGTTTCTCGCACCAATCGTGGTATACCACAGCAAACGGATGGATTCGGCGCGGGTTGGTCTTTGTATCGTAGTAATCAACTAAATTTTTGGATACGTTGGCGTACACCGGCTGGATTCGTGACAACCAAAAGTCTCGTAGCTGTGGGTTCGAGACCATTTTACCGTCTTTGTGGTGTACTGTAAACGTACGCACCTCCTCGTTTGCCTCTTCGTTGTCGAACCATTGTACCGGCATCTGTAGGTATCCCGTGATTTCCATCCTGTTTTTTTGTTTTGTAAAATGCTTGTTCAATAAAAAGTGAACAAGGAGACAATGACGGTTGACATTTGTTCACTCGATAGAATAAAAATCGTCAATTTTTTTTTTTGCACACAACGTTAAAAACATGACAAACAACTATAACAAACTTGAAAAAGCCTATCCCACGTGTTTCTCCAATAACCTCGACAAAGAGGTGGTTCACGAAGGATTTCGTGGAGGATTTGGTGGCGGATTTGGCGGCGGAGGTGGTGGAGTGGGTGGTGGTGGTGGAAGAGGTGGTTTTCCCGGTGGTGGTGGAGGGAGAGGTGGTTTTCCCGGTGGTGGTGGCGGGGGAGGTGGTTTTCCAGGAGGTGGTGGTGGGAGAGGTGGTGTTCGCGGTGGTGGTGGTGGTGGAGGAGGGAGCGGTGGGCGTCGAGG
>Ga0114966_10001554_pt1 | contig 21057 bp, 20 predicted proteins | sample M_130207_XF_Meta_FD_87029 | JGI IMG/M metagenome (GOLD analysis project Ga0114966, IMG submission 87029) | Freshwater microbial communities from Lake Montjoie, Canada to study carbon cycling - M_130207_XF_MetaG | ecosystem: Environmental > Aquatic > Freshwater > Lake | place: Lake Montjoie... | reverse complement strand
TTACGTTTATTTGGTGACAACTACTCGGTAAACGTAGGTATTTTTATCTCGATTTTTGTCGCATTTCTCTTCTGGCTTCTCATCAATAGAAGTACATGGGGATTTAAAACTCGAGCAGTTGGAGCTAACTCATCAGCGGCAAGGACCGCTGGAATCTCAGTTCAAAAAATCACCATCGGAACAATGCTAATCGCGGGCGCATTATCTGGATTAGCTGGTGCAATTCATGTACTTGGTTTCCAGTATGAGTTGACTTCCGATGTTGCAGGAAGTTTTGGCTTCGATGCCATTACTGTTGCACTTCTTGGTCGGGGAGGTCCAGTAGGAGTAGTCCTTGCCTCATTGCTTTTTGCAGGGCTACGTGTCGGAGGCACAACGATGCAGGCTAACGTTCAAGTACCAGTTGAGATTGTGTTAGTGATTCAAGCATTAGTTGTGTTGTTTATAGCTGCCCCTGGATTGATCTCGCGATATTTAAAGATTAAAAACCTTGAAAGCGGTCAAGAAATGGCTTCGAAGGGTTGGAACGGTTAATGAAAAATAGTGAGGTTGTCTCCGCATTAACTAAAAAGCGAAGCCGAAACTTAAAAGTCATGGCCGTCTTAACAGTGATTTCCTTCGTGCTCTTTGCCTACCTTCCTGGAAAATCACAAGATGTCACCTTTAATTTCGTGCTCGGTGATGAATGGGTAATCATTCATTCATGGGTAATTGGCTCAAAGATTGGTGCATATAGTTTTAGTGCACTAGCCGCAATATTTTTTGGTATATCTTTTCTTCAAGCTCGTAAAGGAAAGAGACTAGGCGTTAGTGCATTGGTGTACTGCCTCAGTATTTTTATCGCCTTTATGTGTTGGGCTGCAGCGGGCGCAGCAATTTCAGTAACTGGGCTGTTGCAAGGTGGACTTTTCCTAGCCATACCACTCGTCTTTGGCTCACTATCAGGTCTCATATGTGAGCGCTCTGGAGTCATCAACATCGCAATCGAAGGCCAGTTGCTAGCTGGAGCATTTGCTGCAGGGGTCGTTGGTAGCCTCACTAAAAACGCTTGGGCAGGCTTATTTGTTGCACCATTAGCTGGAGCACTGATCTCATTGCTACTGGCAACTTTTGCTATCAAGTATGCAGTGGATCAGGTGATTCTAGGTTTTGTTATAAATGTGTTAGTCATCGGATTAACTAGCTTTGCATCGCAGCGGATTCTGACAACAGATGCGGCGAGATGGAACTCAGCACCAATATTTAGCACAATTCAAATTCCAGTTCTTTCAAAGATTCCATTGATTGGTCCGATATTTTTCTCTCAAACAATCATCGTTTATATGCTCTATGTCATCGTCGCAATCATTCAAATCTCACTTTTCAAATCAAAGTGGGGTCTGCGAATGCGTGCAGTCGGAGAGCTCCCAGTTGCTGCAGAGAGCGTTGGCATCGATGTTAATAAAGTTCGCTTTCGTAATGTTTTGATTGCCGGACTTGTTGCTGGTCTTGGCGGTGCCTTTTTTACCGTTGGCTCTTCTGGTGCATTTAGCCGCCAAATGACTGCAGGAATGGGTTTTATTGCACTTGCTGCATTAATCTTTGGCAAGTGGACTCCACTTGGTGCAGTTGCAGCAGCCCTATTGTTTGGTTTTGCAGATCAACTTCGAACCGTTCTTTCAATTACAGGTACTCCGATACCCAGTGAGTTTATGGTGATGGTTCCTTATATCGTCACGATTATTGCAGTCTCTGGCTTCGTCGGAAAGGTTCGGGCTCCGGCCAGTGATGGAATTCCATATAAGCGGGGGGGATCGCACTAATGAATATCGACTGGGATTTACTTCGAAAGCAAGCAACCGCTGTTATGAAAAAAGCTTATGTGCCTTATTCAAAGTTTCCAGTTGGCGTAGCGGCATTAGTTTCAGATGGTCGGATTATTACGGGGTGCAACGTTGAGAACGCAAGCTATGGCCTGACTCTTTGCGCTGAGTGCGGTTTAGTCTCACAGTTATTTCAAACCGGTGGTGGACGATTGGTGGCATTTGTCTGTGTTGATATCTCTGGAGATTATCTGATGCCGTGTGGGCGCTGTAGGCAACTTCTGCAAGAACATGGTGGCGCACAATTACAACTCATGACAGATGCCGGAGTAAAAACATTGGGAGATTTATTGCCGTGGGCATTTGGGCCAGAAGAGATTGAAAAACGCCTTGATTGAGCAATTTGCAGCGGTAGAGATAATTGCGGCAAAGCGTGACTCGCTTGTTTTAACCGACCCTCAGATTGATTGGGTCGTTGACGCATATACGCGTGGTGTTGTGGCCGATGAACAGATGTCGGCACTTGCAATGGCGATCTTGCTCAATGGAATGAACTCTCATGAAATCTCTCGTTGGACACAAGCGATGATTAATACTGGTGAGCGAATGAACTGGGCGATGCTGGATCGACCAACTGCGGATAAGCATTCAACGGGTGGCGTTGGAGACAAGATAACGCTTCCACTTGCACCTCTGGTCGCTGCCTGCGGAGGCGCGGTTCCTCAGTTATCAGGGCGAGGTTTAGGACACACGGGTGGGACTCTGGACAAAATGGAGTCGATTAAAGGTTGGCGTGCCTCCCTCACTAACGATGAGATGCTCAAAGTCTTAGAGGAGACTGGTGCAGTTATTTGTGCTGCAGGGCCAGGACTAGCACCTGCCGATAAAAAACTCTATGCACTGCGAGATGTAACCGCAACTGTTGAGGCGATTCCACTCATTGCATCCTCGATTATGAGCAAGAAAATTGCCGAAGGAACCTCAGCTCTTGTGTTGGATGTTAAAACTGGCAGTGGCGCATTTATGAGCGACCCCAAAAAGGCCGGCGAACTAGCGCGAGTAATGGTGCAACTTGGGAAAGATGCTGGAGTCACAACTCGTGCCTTAGTAACTGCGATGGATGTACCTCTGGGACTAACCGCTGGAAATGCACTCGAAGTTGCCGAATCAATTGAAGTTTTAGCCGGTGGTGGACCACCCGATGTTGTTGAGCTGACATTAATTTTAGCAAGAGAGATGATTGATGCTGCAGGCATTAAGGGCAAAGATCCAGAGCTTGCATTAAAAGATGGATCGGCTATGGATCATTGGCGAAGAATGGTAATCGCACAAGGTGGTGATCCCGATGCTGCTCTTCCTGTTGCAAAAGAGTCACATACAGTTATGGCCGCATCAACTGGAACCATCACGACGATGGATGCATTGAAAGTTGGAGTGAGTGCTTGGAGACTTGGCGCCGGGCGATCAAAGCAGGGCGAAAAAGTTCAAGCAGGCGCGGGCATCACTATGCATGCAAAGCCGGGTGATGTGATTAAGGCGGGAGAGCCCCTCTTCACTCTCTTTACCGATGAAGCTCCACGTTTTGAGCGCGCTTTGCAATCCCTCGATGGTGCTGTCACAATCGTAGAAGGCGGAGTAGCGCAGCAACTTCCATTAGTTATAGAGCGGATTCTTTAATGAGTGTGTTATCGAAAAAACCGACCGATGAACAAGTGAGCCGCCTTCCAAAAGTTCTTCTTCATGATCACCTAGATGGGGGCCTACGCCCGGAGACAATTATCGATATCGCACAGGAGATTGGTTACAGGAACCTACCTACGCATGATACGGCTGCACTCGCCAAATGGTTTCGCGAATCCTGTGATTCAGGATCACTTGTTAGATACCTAGAGACTTTTTCACACACTATTGCTGTAATGCAGCGTCCTCAAGACATTGTTCGAGTTGCACATGAGTGCGCGTTAGATTTAGCACGCGATGGTGTTGTCTATGCCGAAGTTCGTGGTGCTCCAGAACTCTTTATGCAAGGCGGTTTATCAATGTCACAAGTAATTGAAGCCACACTTGCGGGATATAGATCTGGAGAGAAAGCGGCAAAAGATGAAGGCTTTACCATCCGAGTTGAATCACTACTGTGTGGAATGCGTCAAAATAAACTAAGCCAAGAGGTAGCCGAACTTGCAGTTAAGTTCCGCGAACAAGGTGTTGTTGGCTTTGATATCGCTGGACCAGAAGATGGTTTTCCACCCAGTGATCAGTTAGAGACTTTCGAGTATTTAAGACAAGAGGATGCGCACTTCACTATCCATGCCGGAGAGGCTTATGGTTTGCCATCGATTTGGGAGGCGATTCAATTGTGTGGTGCTGAGCGATTAGGTCATGGTGTTCGAATCATCGACGATATTGATTTTTCCGGGCCCGAACCACGGTTAGGAAAGTTGGCATCGTACATTCGAGACCGCCGTATTCCACTAGAACTATGTCCAACATCTAATCTGCAGACTGGAGCCGCCAAGAGCTACAAAGAACACCCTCTCGGTGTTTTAGCCAGACTTAGATTTAGAGTTACCCTAAACACGGACAATCGATTAATGAGCCAGACCTCGATGTCACATGAGATGCGCGAAAGCGTCAAGGCCTTTGACTGGAGCTTTACTGACTTGCAACGAGTAACGATTAATGCGATGAAAAGTGCCTTTATCTCTTACCCTGAGCGGCTGGTAATTATTGAAGAGATCATCAAGCCTGGATTTGCTGCGATAGCTGCCGAATAAGGGTTTTTAAAGCCCTATTGGGTGCCAGACGGTTTTGTTTTCCAAGTAAGCCAGGATTCGTCCAGGATCTGCAGATGTGAAACTATAGATGCGCTTAAGGTTTTCAGCACCTGCAATTCGAATCTCACCATGAGATTTAAGGGCAACGCCAGAGATGTCCAAACCATCGATATCCATATGTGATGCCATCCAGGGTGCGATTTCCTCTTTCTTGCCGGTCAAAATATTAATGACACCGCCAGGCACATCACTTGTTGCGATAACTTCAGCAAAACTCATCGCAGAGAGTGGAGCCTTTGTACTTGCTAAAACCACAACTGTATTTCCACCAACAATAATCGGTGCGATAGCATCAATGAGTCCAAGTAGCGATGGAGCATCAGGTGCTATCGCTGCAATAACTCCCATGCTCTCTGGCACTGTGAAGTTATAGTACGGACCTGCAACTGGGTTAAGCGCACCAGATAGTGATGAAAGCTTGTCACTCCAGCCGGCGTACCACACTAATCGATCAATTGAATCTGTAACTTCCTTTTCAGCCTTTGCTTTTGTTACCCCAGTAACTGCAATAATCTCATCGACAAACTGTGCCCGACGTCCCTCAAGCATCTCTGCGATGCGATAGAGAATCTGCCCTTTGTTGTATGCCGAAGCTTTGTTCCATCCCGATTGCGCAGCACGTGCTGCAACGACGGCATCTTTTAAATCTTTACGTGATGCTAAGCAGGGATTAGCAATAAATACACCCTTTGCACTCTTAATTTGATACGTGCGACCAGACTCGGTCCGGGGGAAGGCACCATTTATAAATAACTTATATGTCTTCTTAACATCGATACGATTACTCATGTCCAACGCCTTTCAAATATGCAGTTAAGCCATGCCGTCCACCCTCACGACCCCAGCCAGACTCTTTATATCCACCGAATGGTGATGTTGGATCAAACTTATTAAAGGTATTTGCCCAGATAACTCCAGCGCGCAGTTGTTGACTAGCCCACAGGATGCGTGAGCCCTTCTCACTCCAGATACCAGCAGAGAGTCCAAAAGGAGTGTTGTTAGCCTTATCTATTCCCTCTTGTGGGGTCCTAAATGTTAAGACTGAGAGCACTGGGCCAAAGATTTCTTCTCGAGCAATTCGGTGAGACTGGGTTACGCCGGTAAAGATTGTTGGAGCAAACCAGAATCCCTTTTCAGGTAGTTCGCAAGGCGCACTCCACCGCTGAGCACCTTCAGAATCTCCTGTGGCAGAGAGTTCACGGATCTTAAGTAACTGCTCCTTGCTGTTGATGGCACCTAAATCAGTGTTTTTATCCATTGGATCGCCCACACGAATCTGCGCCATTCTCTTTTTCAACTTTGCTAAAACCTCATCAGCAATACTCTCTTGAAGAATTAAACGCGACCCCGCACAACATACATGGCCTTGATTAAAGAAGATACCGTTAACGATACCTTCGATTGCCTCATCGATTGCAGCATCTTCAAAGATGATGTTGGCGGCTTTGCCACCGAGTTCGAGCGTCACGCTCTTATCTGTTGGCGCAACTGCGCGAGCAATGATTTTGCCAACTTCGGTTGATCCCGTAAATGCAATCTTGTTAATTCCAGGGTGATTAACAATCAATGCGCCAGTTGATCCATCACCAGTAACGATATTGACAACACCAGCCGGTAGTTCAGCCTGTTGGCAGACTTCCGCAAATAAAAGTGCGGTGAGAGAAGTACTCTCAGCTGGTTTTAGTACAACAGTATTTCCTGCAGCAAGAGCCGGAGCGACTTTCCATGCCAACATCAGTAATGGAAAGTTCCAAGGAATAATCTGACCAGCAACACCGTGTGGCTTAGTAGATGTTCCAAGGCCAGCGAATTCGAGTTTATCGGCCCACCCCGCATGGTAGAAAAAATGTGCCGCTGCAAGTGGAACATCAACATCCCGAGATTCACGGATTGGCTTTCCATTATCTAAAGTCTCAAGGACGGCAAACTCACGTGCTCGCTCCTGCATGATTCGCGCGATTCGGAATAAGTATTTCCCGCGCTCTTTACCCGACATCTTTGACCACGTATTTGTATAGGCCTTGCGTGCAGCTTTCACTGCCGCATCGACCTCAGCCTTGCCGGCTAAGGCAATCTGGCTCAAAACCTCTTCGGTCGCAGGGTTAATTGTTGGGAAGTGCTTGCTGCCTGTAACAAATTTGCCACCTATAAAGTGGCCGTACGCAGGCTTAATCGAGACAATGGCCCTTGATTCAGGTGCTGGTGCGTATTCAAAGCTCACTGGTGTCTCCATTAATCGATCGTTACGTAGGCAGGACTAGAGTAGTAGCCACCATCCATTTTCATGCGCTGCATCAGCAAATCATTTAAAAGAGCGCTTGCACCGATGCGAAATAGGGATGGAGTGAGCCATTCTGGGCCGGCCGTCTCATTCACTAAGACCAACTGCTTAATGGCATCTTTAGTATTTCGAATTCCACCAGCTGGCTTAACTCCGATTCGAACCTGTGTCATCTCGAAAAAATCACGTACTGCTTCGAGCATCACCAAAACCACTGGCGCAGTAGCTGCAGGAGCAACTTTACCCGTTGACGTCTTAATGAAATCAGCACCTGCTGCCATCGCAAGAAATGATGCCTTGCGGACATTGTCGTAAGTGACAAGCTCGCCGGTCTCAAAGATAACTTTCAAGTGCGCGCGCTTGCCACAGAGCTCCCGAATCTGGAGAATCTCATTGAAAACTCCGATGTAATCACCCTTCAAGAACGCTCCGCGATCAATCACCATATCTATCTCAGAGGCTCCAGCATTCAAGGCATCTTGAGTATCTTGAATCTTTACTTGCATCGATGCACGACCCGATGGAAAAGCAGTTGACACTGCGGCCACACCAACATGACTACCGCCGATTAAATCTAAATGTTTGCGCGCTATTGCCACCATATCGTTGTAAACACATACTGCACCGACGCTTGGTACTGATGCATCAGTTGGATCTGGGCGGACAGCTTTAGTGCAAAGTGCCTGTACTTTTCCTGGAGTATCGGCACCTTCCAAAGTAGTTAGATCTACCATGGATATCGCAGTATCAATCGCCCAACGCTTTGATGTTGTCTTGATACTGCGAGTTGCCAACATTGCAGCACGTGCATCTGCACCAACTTGATCCACGCCAGAGAGCGCACTTAAGTACTTCTTCAGGGATGCATCTGAGCCATCAACTAGACCGTAAAAACTCACGATAATAATTCCTTCAATGGTGCTCGTAATTGATCGAGCACCAACTGTGCGCGCTCTGAATCCTTCTCAATTACCTCAATGTAACACTTCATCTTTGCCTCAGTACCGCTTGGCCGGATAATTATTCGAATGGTTCCATCTAACCAGATACGTAGACCATCAGTTGGTGGTAAATCATCTTCGGGTTTTGATAAATCATCAATAGAGGTAACAATATGTCCAGCGATATCCATAGGCGAATTGTTACGTAGATTGCCCATTATCGATTCGACTTGGGAAAGATCGGTTAACCGTATTGAAATCTGTTCAGTTGCATGGAAGCCATGCCTGCTCCAGATTTCATCGAGTAGATCTAATAACGTCCTGCCTTCAACGGCTAGATCTGTTGCTATCTGAGCCAGCATAATCGCTGCCGAGATTCCATCCTTATCATTAACGGTCATAGCATCAACTGCATAGCCAAGGGCTTCTTCATAACCAAAGGTCAGGCCATCGATTTTTGCTAGCCACTTAAAGCCAGTCAAAGTCTGCTTAAACTCTAAGTTGTAATGTGCTGCTATCTTGCTCAAGATTGTGGATGAGACAATTGAATTTGCCAAGATTCCTGTCTTAGTTCTGCGTGCAATAACTTCACCAAGGATTGCCCCTAACTCATCGCCTCGAAGCATTCGCCAACCGGTGACTGGATCATTAACTGCAGCTGCACATCGGTCGGCATCGGGGTCGTTGGCTATAACTAAATCTGCCCCAAATGCACGTGCAGTTTCTAGCGCTAAATCTATTGCACCTGGCTCCTCGGGATTTGGAAAAGCAACTGTTGGAAAATCTGGATCTGGATGGGCTTGTGCATCGACCAAAATAGGAGATGGAAAGCCTGCCTCATGAAAGACACGTAGCAATGTCTCGGTACCAACGCCGTGCATTGCGGTGTAGACAATCTTTAAGCTTCCCGGTGCACTGGCTATCTCGGCAGTGATATCAACATACTTATTAACGATTGCTTCATTGACAATCTCCCACTTGTCGCCACGTGGCTGAGTAGCAAGTGTTTTTATGGCCTCGATATGTGCAGCGATTGATTCGTCAGTGGGTGAGACAATTTGAGATCCCCGATAATGAACCCCATCGACAGTGCCACCTAAATAAACTTTATAGCCATTATCTTGAGGGGGATTGTGGCTAGCGGTAACCATAATTCCAACATCGCACTGCAGTTCATTTGTTGCAAAAGCTAAAACGGGAGTTGGAAGTGGTCTGGGCAGAACAAATACCTTCATACCAGCGCCACTCATAATTTGCGCAGTTTCAATCGTAAATGCCTCAGAGCCATGACGTGCATCTCGCCCAATAACAACTGAGGTTAAATCCCGCTCCTTCATATATGCAGCAATCGCCGCAGCGGTACGGCCTACAACTGCGCGGTTCATTCCTGATGGGCCAGGGCGCACCGGTCCCCGCAGACCAGCAGTTCCAAACTGTAAGAAACCTGCAAAAGAGGCGCGAAGCTCTAATTCATTATCTGTATCAAGCCATTCTTGTAACTGTGCTGCAGTAATTGGATCTGGATCATCGGCAATCCATGCTTGTACATCAGACCGCAGGTTCATCTATTTAGAATAACTGTGGAATTACGCGTTTGAGAAGTGCTCCCATGCGCTCTGCCGCAGCTTTCCCAGCGGCTAAGACCTCTTCATGATTGAGTTTTTCACCAGTTACACCGGCCGCTGCGTTTGTTACCAATGAGATTCCCAGAATTTCAGCTCCTAATGCGTGAGCTGCAATTGCTTCTGGAACTGTAGACATCCCCACTAAATCCGCACCCATTGTGCGCATCATGTGAATCTCAGCTGGGGTTTCATACGTTGGCCCACGCCAATGGGCATATACGCCTTCATCAAGTGTTGCATCTTCTGACTTCACAATATCTCGAATTCGCTTGCTGTAGAGATCGGTAAGGTCAACAAATGTCGCTCCAGATAATGGAGATACCGCAGTCAGTGAGATGTGATCGCGAATTAACACAGGTTGACCAACGCTGTACTTAGTATTTATTCCACCACAAGCATTTGTCAAAATGATGATTTTGCAACCAGCTTTAACCGCTGCACGAACACTATGAACAACGGGTTCGACCCCCTTGCCTTCATATAAATGTGTACGTCCAAGGAAGACAAGTGCCCTGAGTTTTTTTCCATCTGCTTCAATCATGTATGAGCGAACTTTCCCAGAGTGACCCTCAACAGTTGGAGGTAAAAAACCAGTGAGATCTTCGGCGTTACATTCATAGGCAGGTGTACCAAGTGCATCAACGGCACCTACCCAACCCGAACCCATCACAAGTGCAATATCGTGGGCAGCGACTCCTGTACGATTGATAATATCCTGGGCTGCAGCAGTGGCTGCAGCTAATGGATCGCTATATAGAAGTTCGCTCTGTGTCATGCGGTAATAATCTCACAGAGTATGGTTCCACTTGAAACTGTGGCACCAATAACAGCACTCAGATTAGAGATAATCCCACTCCTATGCGCCATTAATGGCTGCTCCATCTTCATCGCCTCAATTACTATGACTAAATCTCCAACTTCAACGTGATCACCAACAGCAACCGCGATTTTTACAACCGTACCCTGCATGGGACTAGTTAACGCTGCGCCACTTGAGCCAGCAAACATACTGGCCTTTGCCCGGCGACGTTTTACGACGGGCTTGGGTGAATGAATCAAAATTTCAAATCGCTTTCCATCTATCTCTGTAATTAAATGCTGCGGTGCCAGATTGCTTGGGAGCGGCTCAGTCGTTGCAGTGAATGCAGGTATGTGATTGACGAACTCATTTTCAATATAACTTGTGTAAACCTTGAAAACATCGGTAAATGCAGGATCTTCAACGATGGCGCGGTGGAAAGGCAGAGCCGTTGCCAATCCATCAACTTCAAACTCTGCGAGAGCTCTGCGAGCCCGTTCGATTGCTTGCGGACGGTTAGCGCCGGTAACAATCAATTTTGCTAAGAGAGAGTCGAAGTTTCCACCGATAGTGTCACCATTTTTGAAACCTGCATCAACGCGGATCCCTGGACCAGTTGGAATTTTCCATTGTGTGATTCGTCCAGGAGCCGGCAAGAAAGATCGTCCTGGATCTTCACCATTTATTCTGAACTCAATGGCGTGGCCTCGTATAACTGGATCATCAAAGCCCAGTGATTCACCCATTGCAATACGAAACTGTTCGCGTACTAAATCGATACCAGTGATCTCTTCACTTACGGGGTGCTCTACTTGCAAGCGGGTATTTACTTCCAGGAAGGAGATTGTGCCATCAAGGCCAATTAAGAACTCACACGTACCCGCACCGATATATCCAGCCTCTTTCATAATCGCTTTACTGGAGCGATATAACTCTTCGTTTTGTGCGTCAGTCAAAAATGGCGCAGGGGCTTCTTCTACTAATTTTTGGTGGCGACGTTGTAGTGAACAGTCTCGAGTACTCACGACAACGGCGTGGCCATGTTTGTCAACAAGTACTTGTGTTTCAACGTGGCGGGGCTTATCTAAGTATCGCTCAACAAAACACTCACCGCGCCCAAAGCCACTAATTGCCTCACGCACTGCCGATGCAAAGAGCTCCGGAATCTCTTCCATAGTACGTGCGACCTTTAACCCACGTCCACCACCACCATGGGCGGCTTTTATTGCAACTGGTAAGCCATGCTCTTTCGCAAAAGCTGTCACCTCTTCATGTCCTGCGACAGGATCCTTTGTTCCTGCAACTAATGGGGCGCCGGCCTTTGATGCGATTTTACGTGCCGATACTTTATCTCCCAAGGCGCGAATTGCAGCTGGCGGCGGCCCAATCCACATTAAACCTGCATCAATGACGGCTTGAGCAAAGTCTGCATTCTCAGATAGAAATCCATATCCAGGATGAACTGCATCAGCACCAGATTGCAATGCCACGGCAATTAGCTTTTCAATATTGAGATACGTTTGCGTTGCAGTAGTTCCGGCTAATGAGTATGCCGAATCTGCCATGCTGGTATGAAGCGCCGTGCGATCTTCCTCCGAATACACCGCAACACTTTCAAGACCATGGTCTTTACATGCCCGAATGACACGGACCGCGATTTCGCCTCGATTTGCAATTAGTACGCGCTTCACTGCATCACCTTAACCTCTGGCCATGAATAGCCAAGTTGAGCAAAGGCTTTGCGAATAAATGGCATTGAAATTCCAACTACATTTGTATAGTCACCTTCAATTGATGGGATGAACGGTGAACTAAATCCATCAAGTGTAAAACCACCAGCAACATGCAGTGGTTCCCCGCTGGCAACGTAATCACTAATCTCAGCATCGCTCATAGAGTCGAAACTCACCTTAGTTGTCACGATGCTTGAAATCTCGCGATCTTTGCTTGTATCGATAACGCAGTGACCAGTGTGTAATAAGCCAGAGTTTCCTTGCACCCGCTTTGCGCGAGCGAAAGCGACTTCTGGTGTACCAGGCTTGCCCAAAGACTTACCTTCAAATTCAAATGTTGAATCGCAGCCGATAATAATCGCCGGAAAATCGATCGATTCACGGATGGTATGGGCCTTAGTAATTGCAAGGGCGATCACCATATCCGAAGGGGATAAGGCGTTGAAAAAATCAGTCTCTTCATCGACATGACTAATCATTATGGTCGGGGTTAGACCCGCTGATTCAAGGAGACGTCGGCGCGATACTGATGCGGAAGCAAGGATAATTTTTGGCATCGTTAATTAGTTTGCTCTGCCAAATCGATAGCCATGATTGGAGGGCTTACGAAGTTGTGGCAGAGCGAAAACACTTTTGCGAACAGTAGCAATTAAAACTTCGCGTCTATGAAATGACATTGCAGATTGGATTGCAATGAGTTCTTGCGCAGTTGGATGTCCCTTAATGATTGTGTATTTCATTACAGTGGAATATTTCCATGCTTGCGTGCTGGCAAAGTATCTCGCTTTGTTCGTAGTGTTCTAAATGCCTTTGTGATGTATGCCCGTGATTGGTTAGGTTCAATGACTGTATCGATTGTTCCTCGCTCAGCCGCAAGATAGGGATTAGCCAAAGATTCGTTATAGTCATTAACTAACTCGGCACGTTTGGCGACGGGATCTTTAGCGTCGGCAAGATCTTTACGGTAAAGGATATTGACTGCACCTTGCGCACCCATTACTGCGATTTCAGCAGTTGGCCAGGCAAAGTTGATGTCACTGCCTAGATATTTAGAGCCCATAACAATGAAGGCACCGCCATAGGCTTTGCGAGTAATAAGTGTGACGAGCGGGACTGATGCTTCAGCATAGGCATAGAGCAATTTAGCGCCGCGGCGAATAATTCCATCCCACTCCTGCTCGGTTCCTGGTAAAAATCCAGGTACGTCTACAAGAGTCAAAATTGGGATATTAAATGCATCACAGAAGCGTAAGAAACGTGCAGCTTTTTCACTTGAATTAATGTCGAGAGTTCCAGCTAACTGTGATGGTTGATTGGCAATGATTCCAACTGATTCACCTTCAATTCGGGCGAAACCAACAATGATGTTTGGAGCATAAAGAGCATGCACTTCTAGAAACTCGGCTTCATCAACGAGAGCTTGAATCAGAATCTTCATGTCATAAGGTTGATTTGTATTATCTGGAATCAAAGTATCCAGTGCGATATCTGAAGCCTTCTTTTCCAACATTTCAGTTGGGGGTAAATGCGGCGCGCGATCCATATTATTTGAAGGCAGGTATGAAAGAAGAGCTTTAACATAATCAATCGCATCGGCTTCATTTTCTGCCAAGTAATGAGAGTTACCGGTGCGAGTGTTATGTGTTCGCGCGCCACCGAGTGCTTCCATATCAACTTCTTCACCAGTGACAGTCTTTATTACTTCAGGTCCGGTAATAAACATATGTGATGTCTCATTAACCATCACTGTGAAGTCGGTGAGCGCAGGAGAGTATGCAGAACCTCCTGCGCAAGGTCCAAGAATGAGTGAGATTTGTGGAATAACCCCAGATGAACGTGTATTGAGGCGGAAGATTTTTCCATAGCCAGCAAGGGAGGCAACACCTTCTTGAATTCGCGCACCACCGGAGTCATTGATACCAATGAGTGGGATGCCGCTCTTGAGTGCAAACTCTGCAATCTTGACGATTTTTTCTGCATGTACCTCACCGAGTGATCCACCCATGATTGTGAAGTCCTGTGAATAGAGTGCGATAGGACGACCATCAACTGTTGCCGTCCCAATAACAACTCCGTCACCGTAAGGGCGAGAGTTTTCCATTCCGAACTGAGTCGAGCGATGGCGAGCAAACTCATCGATCTCTGTAAAGGAGTCTTCATCCACGAGCATCTCAATGCGCTCACGTGCAGTGTGCTTGCCCTTAGCATGCTGTTTTTCAACTGCACGGGCCGAACCTGCATGGACAGCTTCTTCGACTCGTGCACGTAAATCTTCGATTTTTCCGGCAGTAGTATGCAGATCACGGCTCATACCCCTACGGTACTAGGCGTGGAGATAGAAATGCTAAGTGCGGCGCTCGATAGTTCGATAATCAATGCTGCATTGACGCAGTACTGGCGAGTAAGCGTGGTTCAACTCACGGAATCAACGCAGAGCGATTTGGTCGCTTTGGTGGGCCAAGGAATCTCACGTGCAGGTGATGTCATAGCAGCTGAATATCAAAGTGCGGGACGGGGGAGATTAAATCGAAGTTTTGATGCACCAATGTCAACCGCACTCTTGTTCTCTTTTTATTTAGAACCACAAAGAAATCGCAATGAGTGGGGATGGATTCCTTTATTAGCTGGAGCTAGTGTCGCCCAAGTGCTTGCTCAATTTGGCGCACAAGTAAAATGGCCGAATGATGTTTTAATTAAAGAGAAGAAAGTAGCGGGTCTAATTGTAGAGATGACCGAAAAGGGCCTCGTCGTTGGAGTTGGAATCAATGTTGCCATGCAAGAGTCAGAGCTACCGGTGTCAACTGCAACTTCTCTACTGCTTGAAGGGGCAAGAAATCTGACCCGCAATAAGTTACTCATAGAATTTTTAGAGAGATTTGAAGGGAATTTTTCCCTCTGGGATCAGGGTGACGATGAAATAATCGATAGCTATCGTGCATTAAGCGCAACGATTGGACGCGAAGTACGAGTTGAATACCCAGATGGTCGAGTCGAGATTGCCCTAGCCCAATCACTGAGCAGCAGGGGTGAGTTAATTTTGGATAGTGGCTCTTGCGTTCAAGCTGGTGACGTAGTTCATCTACGATAATCCAGTGAGCGATTCATTCCCTACAGTTGGCATCATTGGTGCCGGTCAACTCGCACGGATGAGTGTTGCACCAGCTGCCGAGCTTGGGATAAATCTCCTCTTATTGGCACACAATTCCAATGACAGTGGTGCCCAGATCGCTCAGCACATTGTTGGAGATTATTCAGATCTAACAACCGTGCTGGAGTTTGCCAAAAAATGCGATGTCATAACTTTTGAACATGAACTTGTTCCATTGAGTGTTATTAAAGCTTTAGAACTGGCAGGCAATGTTGTACGACCTAGCTCGAGTTCATTTATTTATTCACAAGATAAAAGCCAGATGCGCGAACGGCTCAGTAATTTTCACTCCCCGAAATCTAGTGTCGTAACCAGTGCAGTAGGAGTTAGCGGATTTCCATTGATCGCGAAAGCCATATCGGGGGGATACGACGGCCGCGGAGTGTGGAAAATTAATTCTGCCGAAGAACTGAGCAAAGTAATTACCGAAGTCGGGAAGGTTCTCATCGAAGAGTTTATAGATTTCGATTATGAGATTGCAGTAATGGTTGCACGATCACCACACGGTCAAGCGAGCACCTGGGCTCCTACTGAAACTGTGCAGGTTGATGGAATCTGCACAATGACCATCACGCCGGCCCCGCGGTTAAACCAGGATTTGAGTGCAAGGGCACAGAAGATTGCTTTAGATATCGCTCATGAACTTGGCATAGTCGGTGTCATGGCAGTTGAGCTATTTGTTAAGGGTGACCAGCTATTTGTTAATGAACTCGCAATGCGTCCTCATAACTCGGCGCACTGGAGTATTGAAGGCTCAGTGACATCTCAGTTTGAACAACATCTGCGGGCCGTTTTAGATTTACCCCTGGGTGATACATCTATGGTTGCACCAATTGCAGTCATGGGAAATATTCTTGGCTCAAAGGAAGAAAATATGTATCGGCCTTATCTGCATCTCATGGCCCGCAATCCAAGTTTAAAATTTCACCATTATAAGAAAGATGTACGTCCAGGTCGCAAGATTGGTCATGTCACGCTACTGGGAGATAACGAAGTAGACTTAATCCAAGAAGTTGCGCACGCACTTGATTACATGAGCGGAGAAGTCGATGAGTGATGTTGCAATAATCATGGGTTCAGACTCTGATTGGCCCATTATGGAAGAAGCTGCAAAACTCCTGGATCAGTTCGGAATTTCATATGATGCCGATGTTGTTTCGGCCCACCGGATGCCCCTTGAAATGGTTGCATTTTCACAGAACGCAGTTTCAAAGGGATACAAAGTGATTATCGCTGGGGCAGGTGGTGCAGCGCACCTTCCTGGGATGGTTGCATCGTTAACGACTCTGCCCGTTATCGGGGTTCCGATAGCACTGAAGAATTTAGATGGGATGGATTCATTGCTTTCGATTGTCCAGATGCCAGCAGGAGTCCCAGTTGCAACAGTAGGAGTTGGAAATGCCAAGAATGCAGCGCTGCTTGCTGCAAGAATTTTGGGGATCTCTGACGCTGTGATCTCAGCCAAAGTTAGTCAAGGATTAGAAGAGATGAATATGGCAGCAAAAGCAAAAGGCGCGAACTTAACTTCTCGTCGAAACCAAAAGACAGGCTTTTAATTAACGGCTGCGATATTCAATAGCGGGACAGCGATTCATGATAGTTAATAATCCCGCTGCTTGCGCGCGAGTAACGGCTTCTTCATCGATAACATCTAACTGAAGCCACACACCTTTAGCCCCAATTGCAATAGCTTGGTCTACAACTTTTCCTACCAATGATGAGTTCACAAAACAATCGACAACATCCACCGGGCCTGGTATCTCCTCGAGAGTTTTATAACCAATCTCTCCATGCACGATTTCGGCACGGGGATAGACCGGAATGATTCGATGACCTCTATCTTGTAAAAGTTTAGCAACGCCAAAGGCTGCACGATCGGGATTATTTCCAAGTCCGACTACTGCCCAAGTTTTCATCGCAAGCAGTGAGTCGATAACTTCACTCTCGTTAATCTGTTCGTCCTAATGCGTGAAATTTCCAACCAGCGCTGCGCCAAAAATCCCGATCTAGGGCATTGCGACCATCGATTATCATCTTATTTTTAACTAACTGGCTGAGTAGTGAAGGGTCTAAGGTACGGTACTCACTCCACTCAGTTAGGTGCAGAATCAGATCAGCACCTTTTACACACTCTGTCACCGACTCTGCAAAGTTAAGGCTTGGGAAACGCTTGCGGGCTGGCTCAATTCCTTTGGGATCGTGTACTACGACATTAGCGCCGGCAGCGTGCAGCTGAGCGGCGATATCGAGTGCAGGGGAGTCGCGCACATCGTCGCTATCAGGTTTGAAGGTCGCACCCAACACTGAAATCTTGTACTGAGTTAAATTTTCAGAGAGATTACTGCGCACAACATCAATTACACGTTGTCGAGCGCGCAGGTTAATTGCATCGATTTCTCGCAAGAATTCCAGAGCCTGTTTAGCGCCAAGCTCTTCTGCGCGCGCCATGAATGCTCGAATGTCTTTCGGTAAACAGCCCCCACCGAAACCAATACCAGCTTGCAAGAAACGGCTTCCAATGCGTGGGTCGTAGCCAATTGCCTTGGCCAGCACAGTGACATCTCCACCTGCGGCTTCACAAACCTCAGCCATTGCGTTGATGAATGAGATTTTAGTTGCAAGGAAGGAGTTAGCTGCGACTTTTACTAATTCAGCAGTTGGAAGATCCGCTCGAATCCAAGGTGTGCCTAGGGCGATAATTGGAGCATATACATCCTTTAAAATCTCTTCAGCACGATCATTTGCAACACCGACAACCAAACGATTGGGAGTTAAAGTATCTTCTACTGCAAAACCTTCGCGTAAAAACTCTGGATTCCATGCAAGGTCAGATTGAGGGGCAGTTTCTATAAGTTGGTCGCGCAATGATTGCGCAGTACCAACTGGAACCGTGGACTTACCAACAACTAGTGAGCCTTCTTTTAAATATGGTGCGATTGCTGCAACGGCAGATTTCACATACGTAAGATCAGCTGCTAATCCATTTTTGCTCTGAGGTGTACCGACACAGACAAAGTGAATATCGGCATCTGCAACAGCAGAAAAATCAGTTGTAAAAGTTAGCCGGCCAGATTTTATCTCTTGTGCCAGTAAAGTATCGAGGCCAGGCTCATAAAATGGAAGCTCTCCACGAGAGAGCATTGCGACCTTGTCGGCATCTGTGTCAACGCCAATCACGGTAAAGCCAAGAGATGACATACAGGCAGCATGTGTTGCACCTAAGTATCCGCAGCCGATAACTGAGAGCGTTGAGTTCATGGCCATGAGTTTACTTCAGCGCCCCGCATGGATTTTCATCGGCGGTGCGCGTCTTAAATTTATCGATAATTATCGGTGCGACAGAGGGACTAGGGGATGCCGACGATGAAGCCGATGGGGAAGGTGTGACCTCATCAACGAGTGGTAAATCTAGTATGAGGCGATTAAAGAGATCAGGGGCCAGAACCTTATCCCAAACGACAACAGAACCTAGTCCGCTCACTCGTGCGTTGGAATTGCCGAGTGGAATTGTGAGAGTTCTAACTTTACTGGCTGAAAGATTCTTTAATTGTTTAGCTAAAGTGATTAAATCACTCGTGTTAAGTTGTGAATCTGTTTTAACTGTCGCGATTGCAGCGTTAAAGAGATTTATTACCTTAACTGGGTTAAGTAGTACACCTGTACTCGTGACTTTGCGAAGTACTGCACTCATAAACTGTTGTTGACGTTGCATACGCCCTAGGTCACCCATGCCATCGAAATCACGGGTTCGAACATATTTTAACGCTTCAACACCATTAAGAATGTGAACTCCCGCGCTCATGACCAAGTGACTTTGTGGGTCATCGATATCTTTCTTTGAGCATACTTCGATCCCACCGAGTGAATCTACAATTCCAGCAAAGCCAGCGAATCCAATCTCAATGTAGTGATCAATTCGAACGCCAGTTTCATTTTCAATCGTCTGGATTAAGAGTGGCGCACCGCCCCAAGCAAATGCAGCATTTATCTTTCCATTTGCAGCAGCGACTGTTCTGTCTTTGTACAGCGAAGACTGATGTTCTGGAATCACCACAAGTGAATCACGCGGAATAGAGATAATTGTCGCTCTATCTCTCGCCTTGCTAATGTGAACTAAGAGCATTGTGTCTGAACGTGCGCCAGCGGCAGATTTTGTTGTGCCAACGCGCAGAAGTTTTGACTGTTCCTTTGTCAGACCCTCACGAGTATCAGAGCCAACTAGTAAGTAGTTCAGTGCAGTTGTTGGTTTTTCGGGACGGTTTTCAATTGAGCCAAAAACATCAACACGTTTAATAGCGCCGCTAATTGAGCCTAAACCTAGCCATGCTATGGCAGAAATAGCGACAACGGCGATAGACAGTGATGTAATAATCCGAATAGGTCGCGTCGCTTTCACAGGCGAAGACTACTTCAGCGATACGGTGGTGGGGTTATGAAGACATCTGCAAATGAGCGATATGGCTCACCGAAGCGTGAAATCTCGGTAATCCTCCCAGTTCGAAACGAGGCTGCCCACCTAGCCGACGCTGTTCACGCTATTTTAAATCAAGATTTTCTCGGCCCATTAGAAGTAATTCTCGCGATTGGACCATCAGAGGATGCCACCGAAGAGATTGCTCGCACCATTGCCGCCCTTGATTCACGTGTCGTCATAGTTGAAAATCCATCTGGTCGTACTGCAGCTGGTTTAAATCTCGCAGTTGAAAAATCACAGTATGCAAACATTATCCGTGTTGATGGCCATTCTGAGATTCCTGAAAACTATTTAACACTTGCACTAGAGATTCTCACCAGTAGTGGCGCAGTCAATGTCGGCGGCATTATGGCGGCAGTGGGTAAGAGTTTATTTGAACGTTCGGTTGCACGAGCTATGTGTAGCCCTCTTGGTGTTGGTGCATCACGTTTTCATACGGGTGGTGTGGCCGGCGAAGTCGATACAGTTTATCTAGGTGCCTTTAGAAGAGAGGCCCTACTTGCAGTCGGCGGTTTTGATGAGCGTTTCACCCGTGCTCAGGACTGGGAGCTAAATTTTCGACTCCGTGCCGCTGGAGGCATCATCTATTTTGATCCACGAATGGTAGTCACATACCGACCTCGTGCCAGTGTCAGCGCACTTGCACGACAGTACTTTGAATATGGCCGGTGGCGTCGAGTTGTAACAAGGCGCCATGACGGCACAGTTAATCTCCGCTATTTAGCGCCGCCATTCACAGTTCTAGTTTCAGTATTCTCAATATTATTGGGCTTATTAATTTCAACCATCTTTTTTGTGCCAGTCCTTATATATGCTCTCTTTATTCTGTCGGCTTCAATCAGGATTGGAAAATCGGTGGGTGAAGTTATATCCCTTCCACTGATTCTCTTAACAATGCATATCTGTTGGGGGATGGGCTTTCTAACTTCGCCTAAATCTCTTGCTACGGTAGCCTTGCAACCGTGAGCGCACCAATACAAGTCCCTAGTCAGGTTTATGAGCCTTTTCATGCGGGCCTACCACCATTAATTCGATACTCGAAATCGCTCTGGTTGAGACGGACCTTTATCGTTGAGTATTCGCGCTCGGAACTTCGTAGCAAAAACTTTGGCTCATTTTTCGGCCAACTGTGGTTGATTCTCAATCCACTCTTACTGTCAGCGGTTTATTTCCTGCTTATCGTAATTATTCGTGGATCCTCCGATAGTGCTCGATATGTCCACTTAACTGCTACGTTATTTCTTTTCTATTTTGTTTCGAACTCACTCACAGGTGGAGTCAAGGCCGTAACGGGTGGTCAACGCTTAATTTTAAATACCGCTTTCCCCCGAATTATGCTACCGATATCAGCTGTAGTAATTGCATTATTTAGATTTCTCCCAACATTATTGGTGTTTCTCATTATTCGAACGGTTTTGGG
>Ga0114966_10001553_pt1 | contig 21057 bp, 13 predicted proteins | sample M_130207_XF_Meta_FD_87029 | JGI IMG/M metagenome (GOLD analysis project Ga0114966, IMG submission 87029) | Freshwater microbial communities from Lake Montjoie, Canada to study carbon cycling - M_130207_XF_MetaG | ecosystem: Environmental > Aquatic > Freshwater > Lake | place: Lake Montjoie... | reverse complement strand
AGTGTTTCATAGAAGTGGAACTTACGTTGCGCGAGGTTCGCGGGCTGACGACCGAAGAGATTGCCAGTGCGTTTCTGGAGGCTCCGGCGACGATGGCTCAGCGGATTGTGCGCGGCAAGGCGAAGATTCGGGATGCGGGGATTCCGTATGTGATCCCGTCGGCAACTGATACTCCGGAGCGACTCGAATCGGTGCTGACAGTCATCTACCTCGTCTTCATTAGGGCTACTCCACATCGTCCGGTAGTCTCGGCTGAAGGGACAGAGAGAAGACGAGGAAGCACCGCAAGAGAGTTGGGAGACCGCAGAGCAAGAAAGTGACCGTATGCCTCTGCGGTCTTCCAATCTCTCGCGGTGCGTGTGTCATTCATCAAACCTCGTGGATCAAATCGTCGGGCCAGTTGTTGACCTCGACGAAACCAACAGACAATGACTCAGAAAGTTGCCGCCTCGCGGTGGCGAGCGGGCATCTTTCTGTAACCTGTCGCCGATCGTTTCGGCGAGAACAAATATGGGAACGAGTGATGCCATGAGTCGTATGTCGTTGGTTGGACACTGGCTTGGTTTGAGCGGCGTCTCGCGCAGGAACGGCGGTTTTGCCGAGAGCGGTGTGTTGGCGGATCGGGAATTGCTGCGACGTTTTCTGGCTGGCGATGAAACGGCGTTTGCGGAGTTGGTGCTGCGTCATGCCGGGTTGGTGATGAGCGTTTGTCGGCGCGTGTTGCGGCACGCGGCGGATGCCGAGGACGCTTTTCAGGCGACGTTTCTGGTGTTGGCTCGCAAGGCGGGTTCGTTGAACTGGCAGGAGTCGATTGCCGGTTGGTTGCATGACACCGCTCGGCGGACGTCGCTCAAGTTGCGAGGTTCGACGGCGCGGCGGCGCGTTGTGGAACAGCAGGCGGCAGAGGCGCGGCCTGAAGGTGAGACGACTCACGCGACGAGCGATCCGAGTTTTCAGGCGAGCGTGCATGAGTTGTCCGAGCTGTTGGACGAAGAACTCGCGCGGCTGCCGGCGAAGTTTCGTGAGGTCATCTTGCTCAGCCAGATCGAAGGGTTGAGTCGAGATGAGTTGGCGGAACGACTCGGCATTAGTGCGGCGGCGGTGAAGGACCGGCTCGAACGGGGACGCGAGCAGTTGCGGAGTCGGCTGGTGAAGCGCGGCGTCTCGCTGACGGCGGTCGCGCTCGCGGCGTGGTTGGTTCCGGGAACGGCTCAGGCAGCGGGGATGATGCTCGTGGCGGGAACGGCTCAAGCGGCCGGAACATTTGCGACAGGTCAGTTGGCGGCGGGGAGTGTCCCGGCTGCTGTCACTCTGGCTCAAGGAGTTCTGAAAATGATGGGCTTTGAAAAACTGAAGATCGTCGCCGCATGTGTCGCCTCGATGCTGACGGCGGGAACGATTGCGTATGGCATGTTGCAGGACGAACCGACTCGCTTCGAGAAGGGATTGCGAGGACAAGTCGTCGCAGTGAATGTGGGCAAGCCGTCCACGGTGACGATCTCGCTCGAAGAGTTCGGGACGTTGCTCAACCTCGACGTGTCGGGTCAGGCGAAAGTCTGGACGGCGTTTGAAGCGGGGCAGCTCGCCGACTTGAAGGAGGGGCAGCTCGTATCGCTGCGGCTCGGCAACGATCATCGCACGGTGAATGAGATTCATGTGCAGGGACAGATGCGCGAAGCGTCGATCAAGTCGATCGCCGCATCGGGCAAGATCACGATTGTCGAAGGTGACGACGGCGAGGACGGTGTCGGTAAGCCGATGGAAGTGGAACTCGCCCCCGACGCGATCCTGCGAATCGGCGGTCTGCCTGCAACGCGCGGCGACCTCAAGCCGGGGATGCAGGTGCCGCTGGAGCTCGGTCGCGACGGCAAATTGGTCAACGCGATTGAAGCCGAAGCGGCTGACAACACGCTCATCGACGGCGAGCTGCGCGAAGTCGATGCGAACGGCAACAAGCTCGTCTTCGGCCGCGAAGAGAACGACGAAGGCCAGCCGGTCCAACAATCGTTCGCGATCACCGCCGAGACGCTCATCACGCTCGATGGAAAACCGGCGAAGCTGGCCGATCTTCAACGTGGCTCATCGCTCAAGCTGCGACTCGCAGACGATGGCCAAACCATCCGAGCGATCAAGGCCATGAGTCCTGAAGCGGACGACGATGCTGATGATTTGAGATGATTGTCGATCTTGGTTCGACGCGGGCGTTCGCGCCCGCGTCCTTCGTTCCGGCGAGTGGATGAGGGAATCAACAGAATGAAACTGAGAATTGCTTTCGGCGTGGCGATGCTGAGTGCGATCTTGCTGGCTGTCGCTGCGCAAGACGGTCGGGGCTCACTCAAGGAACTCGCGGATGCACTGCGACGTGAGGATGAAGCGGCGATTGCGCGAACCGTGAAGGAAGCGCGGAGCCAGCTCGGCGATGGCGCGGGGGTGCCGGAGCAGGCAGACCAATTTCAAGCGATACCGGCGTCGGCGAAACGCCTGTCTCGCGAGGAAGCGATGCGGGTGATCGAGCGCGTCCCGCAAGAGATCGCGAAGCTGCGATGGTGGAAGATCGGGCTGGACCCGGCCAAGCTCGATCATGCGTTGCGCGAACCGGCGGCGATCATTGGCTGTTGCGTGCAAGTGCATCGAGCAAAGGTCGCGGCAAGTGATCGGGCGTTGGAGTTGGCTCGCGATGCGGGAGACTTTTTGGTCTGGGCACAGACGCAGGGCGAGGTCGGCGTCTTTCCGTTTCCGACGGTCACAGGAGTCACGAAGGACAATGCGTTCGTCGCGGCGGAACGGTATCTCAAGCAGGCGAAGCGGGACGGGCGGCTCGATCAGGTTGTCCGCAACGGCTGGGCGATCGACGATGCTGGAGACGGCGGTTTGCAGTTCGACAACGGCGAAGCGGGAGTCGCTATGTTCGAGCTGTACGAGGCGACTCGCGAAAAGGAGTATCTGGAGTCGGCGGTTCGTTCCGCTGACTGGGCCGCGTCGCGACCGATGGTGACGAACTGGAATTACAACAGTTTCAGCGTCGGGTTGCTGGCTCGTGCTTTTGCTGTCACGGGCGAGCGGAAGTATCTGGAAGCTGCGACGAAGAAGGCTCGGCTCGGCGTGATTCCCGGTCAGCTCATCGACGGCCCGTACGCAGGGCGATGGCTCGACGGGCACAACGCGCGGCCGCCGTATCACTACATCATGCTGCGTAGTTTGGTGGCGCTCGTGGAAGTGATGCCGAAGAACGATCCCGCGCGGCCGGAGGTTCTGCATTCGCTGTCGCTCGGCCTGAAAGCTCGGAACAAGGATTTCGTCGAGCGCGGTGCAACCAACAAAGACCATGCGTTGCAAGTGCTGCTCATGGTCAACCGCGAGTTCGCGGCGGATACGGCGTTCCTCAAAGAGACGCAATCGGCCGCTGCGCTCGACGCTCTGACAAAGCTCATTTCTGACGAAGCACGTCGCGGCAAGAATCCGACCGGGCCTCGAGCGTGGGGCATGTTCTTGTCCGATTCACTATTGCGCGAGGGACGTTGAATGGTGACATGTCGCCGATTGGAAGTATTGAGTTTCAGCGTGATCGCTAACGTGTTGACTCTCTGGTTGCTAAGTCTGCTGCCCGCGTCCGCGAACAGCGCCGAGTCGGTCGTGTTCCCCGTCGTTTCGGGTGACGTCAGCGTCAAAGAGAAGTACGGTGCGAAGGATGACGGGAAAACCGATGACACGGCGGCGTTTCAGATGGCGATGGCGGATGGAGTGCGGAATCTGTATCTGCCGGCTGGGAGGTATCTGCTGTCGGACTCGATCGTCGTGGGAGGCAAGCGGTGTCAGTGGCAGGGTGAGAACGAAGCGACGACCGTGTTGAAGTTGCAGGACCGCGCGGCGGGGTTTGACCACGTGGAGCAGCCGAAGCCGTTCGTTTCGACGTTCGCGGCGTTTCGCGATCCGAAGGCGGCGATGGGGCAGGCGTTCCGGAATTCGCTCTTCAATCTGACCATCGACGTCGGAGCGGGGAATCCGGGCGCGGTGGCGTTGCACTACATCAACAACAATCAGGGGACGGTCCGCGATGTCACGCCACGGTCGAGCGTTCCGCAGCGAGTCGGCAAGGCGGGGCTGGCTCTTGTCACGAATTGGCCCGGCCCGGCGTACATTCATCGCGTCACGATTGACGGTTTTGATATCGGCCTGTGGAGCGCGAACTCGCAGTTGAGCTTCGTGTGCGAGCATCTGCGGCTCAGCGGCCAAAGTGTCGTCGGCATCGAGAACATCGCACAGATGCTGAGCATTCGGAAGCTGGTCTCGAGCAACTTGGTTCCGGCGCTTCGGACTCGCGGCAACGCGGGGTTTCTCATGTTGCTCGATGCGGAATTGAACGGCGGCGACTCGAAAGCCTACGCGATTGAAGCGGTTGAGAATTCGACGCTGATCGTCGAGCGGCTAAAGACCAGCGGCTACGGCACTGCGATACGAGCGACCTCGCACGGCAAGACGCGCGAGATCAACGCGTCGGTCGTCAACGATCCGGTGTTGCCGCTGAACCCGAATGCCAGCGTCGCACCAGTGGCGAGATTGAAGAGGCTCCCGAGCTGACGTGGCCGGCGCAGGATCAATCGGTCGGTGTCACGAAGTTCGGTGCGCAACCGGTGCAGGGTAAGAAGGTCGTCGATGCCAGTCCCGCGATTCAGCAAACGATCGACTCCGGCAAGAAGGTCGTCTACTTCCCGCTCGGCACCTAGCGTATCGAGAACTCCACGGCGACAAAGTGATCCTCGAACACTCAACGCCCGGCGGCGATCAATCTCTCACGCAACCCTTCCGTCACGGCAGCTACGAAGTGAAAGTCGCGAGGTTTGTTGCGCGGCCCGGTCAGTACAACCAGAACTCTTTGCAACTCTGCGGTGTTCTCGTGATTTCAAAAAGCAGATTTGCACCGCAGAGCTTGGAAGGCCGCAGAGAAGACCCCAAACGGACATGAATCATGCTGCGTTGGTTTTTATTGCTCGCGATTGTCCTGACAGCATTCAACACTTCCATCCATGCGGCGGACCAGTCGGTCGGTGCGAGGTTTGATCAGAACTCGAACATCGCCTACCCGAAGTCTCCTGCGGTCGTCGATGTTAGGCAGGCTCCGTACTTCGCGAAGGGAGACGGCCAGACCGATGACACCGAGGCGATTCAGCGGGCGCTGTTCGACGTGATGGGGCAACACAAGCTGCTCTACTTTCCGAACGGGACATATCTCGTTTCCAAGACGCTGATGTGGTCGAAGAAGAACTCGGCGGGGAAGGATGCGTGGGGGAAGAATTTCATTCAGGGACAGAACGTCGCGAAGACAATCATCCGGCTGAAGGACGCGACCTTCACCGATCCAAAGCAGCCCGCGAGCATCATGTGGTGCGGCGGGTTCGGCTCGGCGGATTGGTTTCACAACTACGTTCAGGACGTGACGCTCGATGTCGGCAACAACAATCCCGGCGCGATCGGCTTGCAGTTCTACTCGAACAATTCCGGAGCCGTCCGCAACTGCCGCATCGTCGCGGGCGAGGGAAGCGGACTCGTCGGACTCGACCTCGCCCATCGCGACATGAACGGCCCGCTGCTCGTGCGGAACTGCGAGGTCGTCGGTTTTCAACGCGGCATCAGCACGGCGCGAGCGGTCAACGGGCAGACCTTCGAGCACATCACGCTGCGAGGTCAAACTCGGTTCGGGTTCACGAACGAAGGTCAGGCCATCAGTGTTCGTGGACTGCTCAGCGAGAACGCCGTCCCCACGATTCAAACCTACGGCACGTTCTGTCTGATCGACGCGAAGCTGACTGGCAAAGCTGCCGCCGCGACGATGCCCGCGATCGTGAACTTCAACGGCGGTCGCATCTTCCTGCGTGACATCACGACGACCGGCTACGGCCGCGCGGTCGGCGATGTCGCCACGCCCGATTCCGCGGCAGCGTTCCGCATCACCGGCGCGGACAAGCCCGGCAGCGCAGGACCGAGCGTCGCCGAGTATTGCTCGCACGCAGCGACCAGTCCGTTTCCGTCGGCTGCGGGATCAATACGACTGCCGCTCAAAGAGCCGCCCGAAGTGCCGTTCGACGATCCGCAGACCTGGGCCAACGTCGATGACTTCGGTGCCGACCCGACCCAGCGAGACGATTCGTCCCTCGCGATCCAGAAGGCGATGGACTCCGGCGCGACGACGGTCTTCCTGCCCGGTTCCTACACGCTCAAAACGACGGTGCAGATTCGCGGCAAGGTGCGCCGAGTGATCGGCGTCGGCGGAGCGATCGACTACTTCAGCAAAGTGAGACCCGACTTCCGCATCGGCGACGGAGCCTCGCCGGTCTTGTCGCTCGAACACTTCGCCTACATCCACGGCGGCATCGAGATCGACACGCAACGGACGATCGTCTTCCGCAGCGTCTCCGACTGTGACCTGACGATGACCAGCAAAGCCGAAGGTGGCGAACTCTTCTTCGAGGACTTCGTCACTCACAACCTGAAGCTGAGGAACCAAAAAGTCTGGGCACGACAACTCAACGTCGAGAACGAAGGGACGCATGTCGTGAACGATCACAGCGACCTGTGGATACTCGGCTACAAAACCGAACGCGGCGGCACGCTACTCGAAACACGCGAGGGCGGCCGCAGCGAAATCCTCGGCGGTTTCAGCTACACGACGACCGCCGGAAAGCTCGCCCCGATGTTCGTGAACGACAACGCATCCGTCTTCACGTTCTTCAGCGAAGTCTGCTTCAGTGGCGATCCGTTCGCGACACTGATCCAAGAGACGCGAGGCAAGACAACCCAGTTCGTAAAACGCGGAGAGGGAACAACCACCCCCTATGCTTCGTCAGGGGAACGATGAATTTCCAACTCCGGCCAAAACAGAAGGGTCAGGGTCAGCGGTCGTTGATTGGCGCCGGTTGTGTCGTTCGGCTACGAGTCTTTTCAAAGACCTCAAGGTCCGCACCGTCAATGTCGCAGATGCCGGCAAGTGACCGCACCCGCGACTCTCCTCTCCAAATCGCCAAGTCATGACCACACTCCGAATCACACTCCGTCTCGCCGTGTTGTTCCTGATGCTCCTGGCGTTGAGCTGCGCGTATGGAGCCGATGAATTTCATCCGGTTCCGCTTCGCGCCGAAATCAAAGGGACGCTGCCGATGACCGGGCTTGTCTTCTGGAGTACGTCGGAGCATCGAAAGTCACCGGCGATCTCGATGGAGTTTTCCTACCTGCGTTACGATGAAGTCGCCACGGCGCGCGGCCTTTACGATTGGAGCAAGGTCGAACGATTGATGAGCGACGCGGCGGGACGCGGGCATCAGCTCATCCTCCGCTTGTACGACACCTATCCGGGCCGCCCGAGTGGCGTGCCCGCGTGGATCAAAGCCTCCCCTGGTTATCGCGACAGCACGGAGCAGAGCGAGGGTCAGCCGACCGGCTTCCCCGATTGGACGAATACAGAGTGGCGGCGCTTCGTCCTCGAGTTTATGAGCGAGTTCGCCCGGAAGTATGACACCGATCCGCGCCTCGCATTTCTCGAAGTCGGCTTCGGACTTTGGGCTGAATACCACGTCTATGATCCGGGCGAAAAAGTCGGCGTGAACTTTCCCGACAAGCCTTTTCAGGCGGAGTTCCTGCGGCACATGACCAAGGAATTCAAAGTCACCCGCTGGCTCATCTCAAAGGACGCGCACGTTGCCGAACGCACTCCCTTCAAGGCCATGCCCAACTTGCTGGCGCTGCCATTCGGAATCTTCGACGATACGTTCCATCGTGCCTGGAAACCCGGCTACAACCGCACGGGCGGCGATTTTTTCGGCCTCGACCGATGGCAGCGCGTGCCGGCGGGTGGCGAGCAACTGATCGAGTCCGCGGACTTCGCGCGGATGATCGGCGGGCAATGGCGGACGCAGTCCAGCGCCTTCCACATCAGTTTCATGATCGCCGATCAATGGCCCCGCTGGATGAAGGAGGACGAACTCGTGCGACACAGCGCGGCGTGTGGATATCGCTACAAGGTGGAACGCTTCGAGGTCAGCGAATCCGCTGCCCGCGTGACGATCGCCAACATCGGCGTCGCTCCCATTTACTACGATGCCTATCCCGCCGTGAACGGGGTCCGAGCCGCCGAATCGCTCGCGGGCCTGCTGCCCGGCGAGCGTCGCGATTTCACGATCGCATCGGGCGGCACCGCGCCGGCGCTGACCATCGAGTCCGACCGGCTCATCCCCGGTCACCGCATCGAGTTTGAAGCCAAGTTGAATCCATGAGCATGACCAAAAGAATTCGGCTCGCCGCCTTGTTCCTTCTGCTCGCGCCTTCGTCATCAGCGGCGTGGACTGGTTGGCGACGCTCTGCTCAATCGCGGGCGCGAAGACACTTCCACCGCGTGGCTTGGTAACGGTCCGCATGCGCGCAGCAAGCCGCTCCTCTTGAAAACCAGTTCGCCCGACAGCGAGTCCTTCATTCGCGAAGGCCAATGGAAACTGCGTCACCCCACGCGCAAGAAAGATGGCGAACTCGAACTCTACGATCTCAACGCCGATCCCGCCGAGTCGAGGAACCTTGCCGCACAGCATCCCGACATCGTGAAGAAGCTCTCCACGAAAGTGGAAGCCAGGGTCGCCACGTCGCCAAAGGAGTACCTCAAGACCAAAGACAAGGACGATTGAGCCGACCATTGCCGCTGCTGTTGAATAAGAGAGACCGCATTGCTCTGATCGATCGGTGATCGGCAACACGCTACTGGAACATTTGAAACACAAACACGAACCCAGAGTGTGCTTGCCTGACGTTCTGAAAGTCGAAGCCAGATGAAACATGCCACACAGGTTCTTGTCGTGATCGCGTTATTGTGCTTGGTCGCGGCCGGGTCTGTTACTGCGCAGGAGCCCGGTCAACAGACGGGTGGGAGAACGGCGAGGGAAGCTCGCGAAATTCATGTCTCTCCTCAAGGCAGCGACATGAGCGACGGCAGCGCGGAGCATCCCGTAGCGTCGTTGACGATCGCTCAGATAGTCGCGCGGAAGGCTCGCGGGACGACGGTTGTCATTCATGGGGGGACGTATCGCCTCGAACGCCGGTTGGAGTTCACTCACGAGGATGAAGGAGTCGAGTTCCGCGCGGCTGCCGGTGAGAAGGTCGTCGTCACCAGCGACCGCAAGCTCGAGTTGAAGTGGCAACCATTTCGTGATGGCATCTGGCAAGCTGATCTTGGGATGCAGATTTATGCCCATCCGAATCGGGCCAAAGAAGTTCAGTCTCAGTACAAGTTGCAGGTCGATGAATTGTTCGTGAATGGTCAGCGGCAGTGGCTGGCTCGCTATCCCAACTTTGATCCGGAGATTCGGCCATTCGGTGGTTTCGCGGCGGATGTGATCAGCCGCGAGCGTGCGGCGCGCTGGAGCAATCCTGCCGGTGGTTATCTGCATGCCTTGCATCCGGGCGCGTGGGGCGGAGTCCACTTTGTCATCACGGGCAAAGACAAGAACGGCGATGTACTGACGGAGGGCGGCAGGCAGAACAACCGCGGGTCCGGCATGCACAAGCAGCATCGCTATGTCGAAAACATCTTCGAGGAACTCGATGCACCCGGTGAATGGTTTTGTGACGGAAAGTCGAACACGCTTTACTTCATGCCGCCGGAAGGGCTTGATCTCGCGAACGCGACGGTCGAGTTCCCGACCTCCAGCCAATTGATTCGGATCAACGGGACTCAGCAACGGCCGGTGACGAACGTGACGCTGCGAGGTCTGACGTTCCGTCATGCCGCTCGCACCTTCATGCAGACCCAAGAGCCGTTGCTGCGCAGCGATTGGACGATTGCTCGCGAAGGGGCGGTGTTGCTGGAAGGGACCGAAGATTGCAACCTTATCGATTGCGAGTTCGATCAAATCGGTGGCAATGCAATCTTCGTCAGCAGCTACAACCGGCGCGTGCGCATCGCCGGTTGCGACATCCGCGAGACCGGTGCGAGTGCCGTCGCATTCGTCGGCGATTTGCTGGCCGTGCGAAGTCCGCTCTTGGAATACGGGCAGCGACAGAGCCTCGGACAGATCGACAAAGTTTCGGGGCCGCAGAACGACAACTTTCCGGCTGACTGTCTCGTCGAGGACTGTTTGATTCGCGGCATTGGTCTGGTCGAGAAGCAGGCGGCGGGAGTGCAGATCGCGATGTCGTCCGGCATCACAGTGCGGCATTGCTCGATCTACGACGCGTCGCGCGCGGGGATCAACATCGGAGACGGTTGCTGGGGCGGGCATCTCATCGAGCACTGCGATGTGTTCGATACCGTGCAAGAGACCGGCGATCACGGCTCGTTCAACTCGTGGGGTCGCGATCGCTATTGGGGTTTGAAAGACGCACCGACCGAGTCGCTGCCGGAACTCGCGAAGCTCGACGCCGTGAAGCCGACGATCCTGCGTCACAATCGTTGGCGCTGCGATCATGGTTGGGATGTCGATCTCGACGACGGTTCGAGCAATTACGAGATCACGAACAACGTTTTCCTGCATGGCGGCTTGAAGCTGCGAGAAGGCTTTCATCGCCGAGTTACCAACAACATCGGCGTCGGCTGCGGGTTCCATCCGCATGTCTGGTATCACATCAAAGGCGAGGGGATCAGCAATGACGAGGTCACTCGCAACATCTGGGCGGGAGCACATGCCCCCGCGATCATGCCGTCGGGCAAGTGGGGGCGCGAGGTCGACCTCAATCTCTTCACAACGTCCGACGCCGATCGCCTGAAGTTTGCCGCGAATGGTTGCGACGAGCATTCGCTGACCGGCGATCCGCTCTTCATGAATCGCGATGCTGGCGACTATCGCGTCAATGAAGACTCGCCCGCGATAAAGCTCGGCTTCAAAAACTTCTCCATGGATGACTTCGGAGTGCAGAAGCCCGAGCTGAAGAAAGTGGCTCGCACACCGAAGCTGCCGGGCAACGAACCACCGCCGCGATCGTCACCTCCACGAGTCAAACAACCGATCGAGCACGTCTGGCGAGGAGCGATCGTCCGCAACATTGCGGGCGATGAGTTCTCGGCCTTCGGCGTCACCAAAGACGCGGGCGGCGTGCATCTCAAGTCCGTACCGAACGATTCCGAAGCCGCGGCCGATGGCTTCAAGTCGAACGACTTGATTCAGTCGCTCAACGACCAACCGGTGAAGACCGTTGCCGACTTACTGAGACTTCAGAACGCAGCAGCGGGCAAGCGACTGGAGATTCGGTTCGTGCGGGCTCAAGCGACCAATCTCATCGCCGTCGATCATTACCTCTTCGCCACAACCGAGTCTGCGGAGGCCGACGGCTTCAAGACGATCCCGCTGTTACCGACAAAGGACGTGCTGCCGATCGTCTCCGTGACGACTCAACCGGCAACGAATAACGAACCTCCGACGACGCTGCTGGACGGCACGCTCGCCCGCAACTACGGCCCGGTGTTTGGTAACGGAGTCGAAGGGGGCCTCTACAAAGTCGACCTCGGCCAACGCCGCGATCTCAAGACGATCAATATGTGGTCGTTCCACCAAAACGGCGTCCGCGGCCCGCAACACTTCAGCCTCTTCGGCAGCACGAGCGACACCGATCCCGGCTGGGACACAGGCGAACGCAAACGCTTTGAGCCGCTGTTGGAAGTCGACACAACAACTCTCGCCGCCGATCCGTTCCAAGCGACGAGTCTCCGATCATCCACCGGCCGAACGATCGGGCAATATCGCTGGCTCGTCTGGAAACTCCACTCGGTGACATCACTCGGAGAGAACACCGCATTTCAAGAGATCCAGGTAACCGGGCAATCAGCGAGCGGCAGATGAGAAGTCGCCAGTCGCGGAAGACGCCAGACTTCTGGGAGTGAATGCGATTCGATTGGAAATGGCATGCGCCAGCAGTCTGGCGCTAGTGCGTTCGACTCACTCGCAAAGGATGACCTCCATGTTCGACATTGTTTGATCGTCCTCTCGGCGAACAGTGATGCAGATTGCGATCTGACGATGAAGCACTCCATCGAATTCCTGAACGCAAACGGCATTTTGAAATAGGCACATCTCCTACACAAAGCACACCCTCATGAAGCACACACTCGCACTCCTCACCGCCGTGCTGCTCGCGCCACTTAGTGGATTGCTGGCAGCGGAAAAGCCCAACGTCAACATCCTGCACATCCACGCCGACGATCATCGCGCCGACGGTTTGCGCTCGCTCGGCAGTCCGTTGCTCCAGACGCCCCATCTCGATTCGCTCGTCGAGCGCGGCATGACCTTCACGCATTGCTACTCGATGGGCTCGATGATCGGTGCAGTCTGCACGCCGAGTCGCACGATGATGCTCACCGGCCGTTCGTGGCAGCGCATTCCTGGAGCTCCCGCCGCAGCGTCCAATGCGAATGATCCGACGACGTTTTTGCCGCGAGTCATTCGGGCCGCAGGCTATCAGACGTGGCATATGGGGAAGCGTGGAAACGGATTCCCAGCCAGCCTGAAGGAATATGAAACGAGCATCATCGACGATGCCCACGGCATGACAGCCGAGACGGACCGCGCGCATTGCAGTCAGCGGCTGGCTGACAGCACGATCGAGTTCCTCAAATCACGCACGGCCTCGAAGGAAACGAAGCCGTTCTACATCTACCTTGCGCCGCCCGTCCCACACGATCCGCGCTCTGCGGAGCCGCAGTTTCACAAACTCTACGACCCGGCGAAGATCCCGCTCTCGCCCGCCTTCTTGCCGCAGCATCCGTTCGACAATGGCGAGATGGCCGTGCGTGATGAGAAGCTCGCCCCTTGGCCACGCACTCCCGAGGACACGAAGCAGCAGACCGCCGATTTCTACTCGTGTGTCACCGGCCTCGACCACCACATCGGGCGCATCTTTTCTGAGCTAAAAGCCAGCGGCCAATGGGACAACACCATCATCTTCTTCAGCGCCGACAACGGTCTGTCGCTCGGTGAACACGGTCTGTTTGGAAAGCAAAACCTCTACGAGTTCGGCGGGATGCACGTCCCGCTCGTCATCGCAGGCCCCGGCATTTCGAAGGGCAAGAGCGAGGCCCTGGTTTACTTGATGGATCTGTTCCCGACGCTCGCCGAGTTCGCAGGTGCCACCATTCCCAATGCCGTCGAAGGCAAGAGCCTCGCCGCCATTGCGTCCGGCAAAGAATCCAAAGTCCGCGACGTGCTCTACACCGGCTACCGCAATTGCATGCGTTCTATTCGCGACGACCGCTGGAAGCTCATCCGCTATCCGCTCGTGGATCGCACCCAGCTCTTCGATCTCAGCATCGACCCACATGAGTTGATCAATCTCGCCGACAAGCCCGAACACACCGCGAAGGTGAAGGAAATGACCGCCCTGCTCGCCAAGCAAATGGCCAGCCACGCGGACGGTTTCCCACTCACGGTCGCCAATCCCGATCCCGCCGTATGGACGCCGCCAGCAACAGACGCCACTAACCAACCCAAGAATCCCAAGCGACCGAACCAGAAATCTAAACCATGAGACCCAGCGTCCTGCTTCTTGCAACTCTGCTGCTCGCACCGGTCGGCGCTCTCTTTGCGACCGAGCCTTCGAAGCCGAACATCGTCTTCCTCTTGGCAGACGATTTGGGCGGAAGCGACCTGCATTGCTATGGGCATCCGTATTCGCGCACGCCGAACATTGATTCCCTCGCGCGTGACGGCACTCGCTTCACGCAGTTCTACGCCACGGGTGCCACCTGCTGCCCGACGCGCACGGGACTGATGACCTCGAAATTCCCGGCGACGTATCCGACCTATCCTGCGAACGGTGGCTTCGCGAACCGTGTCACGATCACTGAACTGCTGAAGAAGCAGGGCTACGCCACAGGGCACTTCGGCAAATGGCACATCGGCCCGGAACAGAAACCGGGCACCTACGGCATTGAGGCCATCAACTCGGATGACGATGAGCAGGGCGGTACGAAGAAAAAGAAGCAAGCCGATGATCGGGGGCGTGACGCTCACATCTACGACGATGCCATCGAGTTCATTGAGCAGCACAAGGGTGGCCCCTTCTATGTGAATGTGTGGGGCCACATTTCACACAATCCCGTGAACCCCACCGACGCGCTGGTGAAACGCTGGAGTTCTCTGAAAGTGAAGGACAGCGATTTCCCCTCGCAAATGCACGACAAGTTCAACGACGTGCGCCAAGCCGGAGGCGACGTGGACAACGCGATGCGCCGTTATCTCGCCGATGTCGAATCGCTCGACGACAGCGTGGGCCGGTTGCTCAAGCGACTCGATGAACTCGGCCTGAGCAAGAACACGATCGTCGTCTTCAGCACCGACCAAGGCGCAGACATGACCAAGGCAGGCGACGGCGGATTACGTTTCAATCAAATGGGTTTCAACGGAGCGCTGCGTGGCGGCAAACACACGCATTGGGAAGGTGGCGTGCGCGTGCCGTGGCTCGTGCGCTGGCCCGGCCACGTTCCCGCAGGTCGTACCGATGTGCAATCCGTCCTCAGCGGCGCGGACTGGCTCCCGACGCTCTGCGCCGTCGCGGGCGTGAAGATCAACGCCGCCGACTTCGACGGCGAAGACACGTCCGCCGCGTGGCTCGGCAAAAGCTCACACGTGCGAACGAAACCACTCCTCTGGAAAACCAGCTCGACCGGCAGTGAGTCCTTCATCCGCGATGGCCAGTGGAAACTGCGTCACCCCACGCGCAAGAACGGTGGCGAGGTCGAACTCTACGACCTCAGCACCATCCCGCCGAGTCAAAGAACCTCGCCGCACAGCACCCCGCCATCGTGAAAAGGCTCTCCACGAAAGTGGAAGCTTGGGTCGGCACGCTGCCAAAGGAATACCTCAAGACCAAAGACAAGCAGGGTTGAGATGGTCGTGGAACCACGACTATCAAATCAATTCATCCGGAACGGCTCGCTGAGTACCACAGCCCGGATGAGATCTTTGAATCCGCCTTTTTTGGACGACAGGTCTTTCAAGATGCCGTCGATCAGGGAGCGGTCGGACAACGCAGGCTCGCGGCCGAGGGCGTAGGTCATGAGTTTCTCTGTGAGAGAGCGGGTGAACTGCTCGTGACGCGCGATGAGCAGGCTGCGGAAGCCGGTCACGTCGGCGTACTTCTCGCCGGTCGGGAGCACGCCGCTAGGATCTATCTTGTTGTTCTTCGAGTAGTCCGCTCGCCAGCCGCCGATGGCGTCGAAGTTCTCCAACGCGAAGCCGAAGGGGTCAATCTTGCGATGACAAGCGGCGCAGGTTCCGTTCGCGCGATGTTTGGCGAGTTGCTCGCGGATGTTGGTCGCTCCGCTGGCATCGGGTTCGATGAGTGGCACGTCGGGCGGTGGTGGCGGTGGGGTGTAGCCAAGTAATTTTTGTTGCACATAGACGCCGCGCACGACGGGCGAGGTATCGACTCCGTTGGCTGAGGCAGTGAGGAACGAAGCGTGTCCGAGCAAACCGCCGCGCTCGCCTTTGGGCAGCGACACTTGGCGAAGCTCAACACCTTTCACCGGTGGCAGGTCGTAGTGCAGCGCGAGTTCGCGATTCAGGAAGGTGTAGTCGGCGGCGAGGAATTCTCGCGGCGGCAAGTTCTTGTCGAGAATGTGGCGGAAGAACGTCTCGGTCTCGGCGCGCATCGCGGCGTCGATGTTGTCGCGGAAGAAGCTGACGAAGTCGGTGGAAACCGGCATCTCGCCGATGTGGTCGAGGTTCAGCCAGAGCCGGATGAAGTTCTCCACGAAGCGCTGCGACTTCGGATTGGCCAACATGCGATCCACCTGCGCGCCCAGCACCGCTGGCTCGTGCAATTTGCCAGCAGCGGCGAGCTGGATCAGCGTCTGGTCCGGCATGGAGGACCAGAAGAAATAGGACAGGCGCGAAGCCAGCGCGTAGTTGTCGAGCTTGCCGCTGCCCTCGTGCAAATGGAGAAAGGCGGGCGAGCAGAGGATGGCTTGAAAGCCGAGCTGGAGCGCATCGAGCGGCTGCATTCCGGTACTCAGCTTTGCCGTGACCAACTTCTCGATGGGAGCCAGTTCACCGGGCCGCAGCGGGCGGCGAAAGGCGGCTTCGGCGAAGACGCGCAGCCGTTCGGGAATGTTGGCGCGACTGATCTGATTCACCGCGAGTTGGCCATACAGCACGGCGTGGCCGGGGGTGGGCCATTGGTCGAGTTGCGGACCTTTGACCTGCATTTCCCAGATGCGGAGCTTCGGACCGCGATACACCTTGAGCGCGTCCGCCGCGCTGGGCTTCCCCTTTTTTACGAGAGCTTCCAATTCAGGATGTCCCTTGGCGTGTTTGAGCAACTTGTAAGCCATTCCCTTGGCCGCAGGCACGCCATTGCGAAAGCGGACCTCCGGTTCCTCGCCCCGTTCGAGATCGACGGTCCACTCAAACCACTGCGGTTTGTCGCTGGTGAGTTCCACCAGCGCAAGTGTGCGTTGCGTCGTGATGTTGCCCGTACTCTCGACGCTACCCTCGCGATTCACCGCGGCAACCTCCATTACGATCGGGTCGCCGTTGCGGAAGTTTTCGAGGAAGTCATAAGAATGTGTGCGGTCGATGGCCGCGGCCTGGATACGGATGGTGTAACGTCCGCTCTGCGGTGCGCCGCCGTGCGCCAGCGGCTCGAATCCGATGTGCCCGCCGCGATAATGCCGCGCGACGAGATCGTCGTACCCCTTGTCCGAAATCCAGCGGTAGCGGTCAGTAGCAAAGAGCTTGGGCAGGCCGCGTTTTGCCCTGCCTTCGAAATAGAACGGCGACTTCTGTGCATAGCTTTTGTTCTCGGGTTTCGGACCAAAGGCCGTCGTGCGCCGGATCGCCTCCTCGGCCGCGACCAAGTAGTGATCGAGCAACATGCCGGACGTCACTTGCGCGGCGCTGTTGTTGTCGAAGCCGTCGGCACGAACCTCGGGCGGGAAATCGGCGGCGGGATTCCAGCCGGCGACGTTCAAACCCAGCAGGTCGCCAATCGTATGACGGTATTCAAAGCTGTTGAGTCGCCGCAGCACGGTATGGCTGCCGGAGCCTTTGAAACGCTGCGTGGCATCGGCCAGCGATTGAGTGATCGCATCGACCGCCGCGAGTAGCTCGGCCTTCTGCGGTTGTCGTTCCTTTTTCGGCGGCATCTCACCGAGATTCAATTGATCGAGAATCTCTTGCCACAGCAGTGCCTCATCCGGCGTCTGGATTTCGTTCGTGAGTTTGTCGAAACGCCGGTCTCCGCTCTGTTTGTCGGGACCGTGGCATTTGATGCAATACTGCTTGAGGAATCCCTCGCGCAGAGGCGCAGCGATGCTGAGAGATGGGCTCGCGGCCAAGGCTGCAATTGTTGCTACGAAGACCGCGTAATGACGGATGCGATGTGAGTTCATGTCAGTGTGAATTCCTTGTGTTGATCGTGCTCTGCGTCACAGCGCCTCTGCGTGCGTCCACACTTTTCGTCAGCCAATCTTCATCGGTGAAAACGTTCCAGTGCTGCGTCCGAAGCGTTCGCGCTCTGCGCCAAACCACTGGAGCGTGGAGAGCCAGAGATTCGACAACTGAATGCGTTTGCGTTCTTCCACCGGGCAGACGAGATGGCCTTGGTGCTTGATGCCGCCACCGGCGAGCAGCACCGGCAAGTCACGATTCGAATGGTTCGAGGCGTTACCCATGCCGCTGCCGATCACCACGAGCGTGCTGTCCATCAAGCGTGCTTCCTTGAGCTTCTCGAACAGGTGCGCGAACTGCGTCATCAAATAGTTTTCGACGACCTGCAGTTGGGTGAGCAGTCCCTCTTGCTTGCTGTGGTGCGACAGCCCGTGATAGCTGCCGACGTCGAGTTCGCTGGTGTGGAATCCGAGTGGGATCTCAAAGGTCGCCACTCGCGTCGAGTCCGTTTGCAACGCCAGCGTCATCAGATCCATGAACAGCGGGATCTCCTCGATCTGCTGCCGCTCCTCGTCCTGGACTGCCTCGATGGGCGACTTGGGCTTCGGCTTGCCCAGCCATTCCTTCGACATTTGCAGCCGACGTTCCACATCGCGCACCGAAGTCAGATACTGGTCGAGCTTGCCACGATCGGCCGCATCGAGATTGCCTCCCAACTGCTTCGCGGACTCGCGCAACGCGTCGAGCACACTGGCTCGGTTCGACAAGCGTTCGCGCTCTGTCGCCTTCGCGCCGGCGTTGGCCTCGACAAACAACGCTTCAAACAGACGAGCGGGATTAGACACTGGAGGCAGATGCACGCCCGCCCGGTTCCAGCACATGTTCGTCCCCTCGCCCAACCCCGCTGTGATCGAGGGATATCGAGTCGCCGCGCCGACATGCTCCGCAGCCACCTGGTCAATCGAAATGTTCTTCTCCGGAAATCCTGCCGATTCTTCTTTCTTCACGCCCGTCAAAAAAGCATGCACCGCGCTGTGCCCGCCCTTCGCACTGTGATCAAGATGGGAGAAAACCGTGAAATCCCCTCGATGCTTTTGCAACGGAGCCAGCGTCTTGCTGATTGCGTAGTCGCGTCCTTCCGCCGTCGGAAAGAATCCGCCCGGCCAGAAGCCGAGATGATTGCCAATGCAAATCAGGCGTCGTGGATCAGCCTTCGGAGCCGCAGCCGCGAAGCCAACATTGAGGCTCTCAAAAGCCGGAAGTGCGAGCGCCATTCCGAGTCCACGCAGAAAATGACGACGGTCGATGATAGGCGCATGCGGTGTTGTCATGGGATTCCTGAATTTCTGTTCGAGTTGAGATGGACCGCGACGAGGATTGAGTGCGAGTGGGTCAGACGATTCGTTTGATCGTCAAAGTGAAATCGTCACGGGACAAGCAACGACACACGCACATCATCCAAATAATGCGGGGACGTCCGCGCGGCCTTGTCTGGTGTGCGCACTCCGAAGAAAAGCACCAGGCTGCGAGCATCGCGTGGCACTTGAAGCCTCACGTTGAATGTTTGCCATCCGGTCGTCCCGGGCGCGACATCCACACCTCTTACCACAGCGGCAATGGATTCATCCCGACGATCGAACCATGACGAATCCAGCATGTCCGGCGCGTCGGTGACAGCGAACGCACGAATTACGTAGCGCACCGCGGCTTCGGCGTCAGCCGCAGCGAACGAAGCCGAGACTTCGATTTCGCGCGACTCACCGCCCGCGCCTGACGGCAGTGATTGCAGGTCCAAAACTTGATAAATGCGGGGCACGCCTTTTCTCATCGGTTCCAGCCGAAGCATGAACTTGCCTTCCTTCGCGGGCACTCCGTTCTCGGCCGCCACCACATGCGCGGCATCGCCGCTCCATTGTGCCGGCCCACCGGCGAAGCCGCTGACCAGCGGCATCTGTGGGTTCTCGAAACCCGGTTCAAAAACTATCAGCGGCACTTTCTTCCCCATGCCGCGCTGAACCACAAACCCCAACACCACGGACGCGCTGAACAACCCAACGACCAATCCCATTGCCGCAGCAGTGAGCGAACGCCATTGAAGCCAGCGCCGAGGTCTCGAAACGATCGGCAATGCCTGACCTGTCACCGCCCGTAACGAAGCGTTGTGCATGGCGTGCTCCAAAAGGCCGTGAATGGAAGCGGCCTCCCAGTAGCGTGTACGCCCTTCGGCGGACTGCTCCAGATGAGCGCTGAGCCTGGCGGCATCAGGCTCAGCGAGACGGCCGTCAAGGCAGTCGTCAATGAGAGCGTCGAGTTCGGACGGATTGATCTGATCAGGCATTTTTATCAAACCTTCTTGAGTTTGAAGGACACGCAATCGCGCAGGAAGGCGCGGGCCTTGGATAGGGCCACCCGAACCGCCGTGGACGTCATTCCCAGGCCATCAGCCATCTCGTCGGAGTCTTGCCGACCCGAGTAACGTCGCCACAGCAGCTCACGGCTTTTGGGCGCAAGCTTTTCGAGGCAACTGCTCAGCGCTTCTTCGCGCAAACCCGTCAGGTCACTTGTGGGTGGTTCATCGGCCAGCGCAATGATGGCCGCCTCGCTGAGCACGTTCGTCCGCTTGTTCTGACGAAAGTTCTCCAGCACCTTCAGCCGCGCGATGCCACAAGCCCAAGCCACAAAGTTCGTCCCAGGCTCAAAGTCCGCCGCCTTTCGCGAGACCGTGAGAAACGTCTCCTGCAAGACATCGTCCGCATCCGCCAGCGCAGGCTGCAACGCACGCACGAAGGCGCAAATCGCTCCTTCATTCCGGACAAAAAGCATCTGCACTTGCTCGGCAGGTGTCGGCGGCATCTTTGGGGGATCATCGTTCATCAAGAGATAATGACGCGGAGAGGCAATTTGTTTCCAAGAATCTCGATCACTCTCGATGTCGTTCTTCGATGTTTATCTGCCACGCATCACCCGCGACGAATTTTAGTAGTATGCGGGTCGTCGAAAGCTGCGGCGATCTCAGCGAACCCGGCGGACGCAGAATGGATTTCTCTGCCATTTGAAAACGCACTGTGTCCAACTTCGTTCGCGGAACGAACCACGACAATTGATTGAAACTCCGACACGCTGCGGCCACACACAACGACTTGAGCATGAAACGACACATGAAACGACTGCCCGCTGTTCGCCTCACTCTTCAAGTCGTGTTCACCGTGTTCGCCGTGTTCTGCGGTGGTCTCGCGAGCGCCGCTGAGAAGCCTGCGATCACGCAACCGAACATCGTTCTCATCCTCGCGGACGACCTCGGGTACGGGGATGTGCGTTGCTACAACGAGCAGTCGAAAGTTCCGACTCCGAACATTGATCGGCTGGCGCGGGAGGGGATGCGATTCACCGACGCCCACAGTCCCTGCACGGTTTGCACGCCGACGCGCTACAGTTTGATGACGGGGCAGATGGCGTTTCGAGTGCCGAATGGTGGGACGGTCTTCACCGGAGTCGGCGGGCCGTCGCTGATCGCCCCCGGTCGGCTCACGCTGCCGAGTATGCTCCGCGACAACGGCTATGCGACGGCGTGCGTCGGCAAGTGGCACGTCGGGATGACGTTCTTCGACAAGGCCGGGCAGCCGGTGCGCGGTGATGGCGTCGAGGCGGTGCGTCGCGTCGATTTCTCGCGACGCATCGCGGGCGGGCCGATTGATCATGGCTT
>Ga0114966_10001552_pt1 | contig 21066 bp, 26 predicted proteins | sample M_130207_XF_Meta_FD_87029 | JGI IMG/M metagenome (GOLD analysis project Ga0114966, IMG submission 87029) | Freshwater microbial communities from Lake Montjoie, Canada to study carbon cycling - M_130207_XF_MetaG | ecosystem: Environmental > Aquatic > Freshwater > Lake | place: Lake Montjoie... | reverse complement strand
TTTGGTTCAAGACGCCATGCACCTGCTACTAGTGGCTTTTCTGTACTTGATACAAGGTCAAACAATGGCTTGTCATAGTTTCTGCTAATATAAAAATCACTGTGTATTAGTGAAAAGTATTCTGTTTTTACACGCTCTATTGCTTTGTTGACGCCGCCTCCAATACCAACAGGAATAGCGTTTTCCTCATAGATATATTCAATGTCCGGTTGTTGTGCTAACCAGTCTCGTGTTTCTGTGTCATTTTCTGTATAAACAATAATTGGCTGGTTTTTATAGTAAGCATTCTCGCGAATAGACTCAATTGCCAACTTGAGATATGGAAGTGAGCGGAAAGTATTACAGACCCAACTAAACAAAGGAGCGTTCATAAAATTATTATTCATCACATTTTTTCCACCAGTCGGCGTCTCCGCTGTCATTACTACAGTGCTTGATGACTTGTTCAAAAAAAATCTTTGCACTTTCATCGACATTGCCTGTGAATTTCATTTTTCCATTCTCCATATCAAGACTAGCAATTTGTTCACCATCTAAAATGATATTAAATATATTTCTTTTTCTCATAAAATTATTCTTTTGTCAAACTCACAGTTCAAATTCAAGTTGCTTGCCAATCCAATTCATGTCAAGTTCAAGTTGTGTGTCAGTTGTTGTATTCATAATTTTGTGCTTTGGTTCTTAATTGTGTATAATCTTCCAATAAATTGTTCTTTTGAAAAAACTTGTATTGTCCTTCTTCGGCAAGACGACAATATGTTGGTATATCCAACCCAGCAACACCGCGCTTTACTGTGAGAGAGTTATGATGCAATACGCAGCATCTGTCTACCATGCCAAGTTTCCAACCTTTTTGTTTGGCTAATAAAGCAAAATAGAAACAAATTCCCCATCCGTATTTCAAATCGGGCGATAATTCTTTAACTTCTTCAAGTAGGCGACGAGAAATGAGTGGGCATTGAAAATCAATATAATCAACAAGTCTAGTATCTTTAGCACTCCAACTGTGCATACTCTTCCAGTGACATTGTTTATTAGACTCAACATTATAGAATGAAGGAGATACAATATCATATTTGATTTCTCTACTTACCCATTTTCCAGCAAGCATATCATCAAACACATCCTCAAACATTTCTTCTCTCAATGCCTTCACAAAGTTGTATGGATGAACTGTAAGGTCGTTATTAAGAAACATCATACTATCATACTCTTTACTTTCTAATGTATACTGCATCGCAGCATTAAATCCGCCTCCGAAATATACATTCTCTTCTAACTCAAGTGATGTATGTTTGCTCTTGCCTTCTGTACTAGAACCATTGTCTATAACAAACAACTCATAGTCAGTTCTTTCATATGGTTTTAGAGACTCATACAGCATATCGGTATAGTCTGGTAGGTTATGATTTAGTATAAATGCGGCTGTTTTGCTCATATGTTTCAATTAAAAGTTTTTCTGTTTTTCCAGACTTCCATTTTTTCCAGTCATTTTCCCATATATATCTTATTTTGTATCCCATGTTTTGTATTTTGTCAAACCGTAAAAAAGTTTTATTTAACAATTCGCCAAATGCCATTTTAGTTTTTTTATTGACATCAGTTGCAGGATAAAGTTCAGGATTGCCGTGCCAATAGTCACCCAAAAATTCATATACAATTTTATTAGGTTCATCTATCCCATCCACAACGAACCGCTTTATTCTTTTTTGTCTGCATTCTGATGGTACTTTCATTTCATTTAAGAAATCCGTCTCGGGAATGGATACTATTTTGCTGCATTTTTTACATCCCGATCCACACAAATGCGAATGAGGATTTTGTTTGAAATCTCCATGCTTTGGGCAAGTTATTATAAGTTTATTCTCATATCCAACAACAATAGACTTCGTATAATCGTATTTTTTATTGTGAACTTTTTCTGCTCTTTCTATAAACTGTGCCGTGCTTAATCTTCGCAGCACCATGACACATTCTCTACATCCAGCTCCAGAAAGATGGTCACTCACTCGCTGCTTAAATTGTCCATGTTCTGGGCATATAATGGTAATCTTTTTGCAGGTTTCACAAGAATCCACTTTGGAATAGTCATATTTGTTTTTGTGTATCTCGTTCGCTCGGTTTATAAAATTATCTTTCGTTAAGATTTTATCGTCAATCCAACATATGTTACAGCCCCTACCCGCACAGTGTACTGTTGGTAACTGTTGAAATTCTCCGTGGCGTTTACATATTATTGTTACTTTTTCTCGTGAATCTTTATATTCCGTTTTGGAATAATCATATTTGTCACCGTGGACGGTTACGGCGATCTGTAAAAATTCGTCATGATTTTTACGCTGTCTTTCTCTTGCACATTTTGCACACCCTTGTTTTGAATTAATATGGCTGACTGGTTTTTGTTTAAATTCTCCATGTGTTGGACAAATGATAATCACGTGCTCATTTCTTCCCGTGTATTTTGATTTGGAATAATCATATTTATTACCATGCACGCGAATAGCGTCTGCCAAAAAATCTTCTTGAGTTTTTTTCTTGTAATACGCTCGAATTTTTATCCCATTTCTATTCGTGCTTACGCATTTAGGGCATGCATATTTGGAGTGCAAATGGGATCCGGGTGTTTGTTCAAATCCACCATGAATTTTACAAATTATATTTATTTTCTCTTTAAAACCTTTATATTCTACCTGTGAATAATCGTATTTGTCTCCGCGAATTTGTATCGCTTTATGTAAAAATTCTTGTTTTGAAATACTATTTTTATTTCGGGCCGATTCTCGCGCACAAATAGGACAACCGTGTCCTGCCAAGTGCGGTCGTGCTTTTTGTTCGAATTTGCCGTGCTTTTTACATACTAACACAACCGGCATCTTCCCTCCATTATATTTTGCGAAAGAATAATCGTACTTGTCGCCATGAATATTTTTTGCCTTTTCTAAGAAAGTATCTTGAGTCAAAACATTACGTTCATGATAACATTTTTTACATCCTTTTCCGTTCATATGCTCAGTTGCCGATTGCAAAAACTTTCCATGAACAGGGCAGATTATTGTTATTTTATTTTTTCCCAACGTATAGATACTTTCAGAATAATCGTATTTATTTTGGTGAATTCCACTTGATATTTTTACAAACTCTTCTTTGGAGTATCTAGATCCATCAACTCTGCATTGCATACAACCGTGTTTGTAATGGCTGTTAGGTGCTTGTAAAAACTCTCCATGCTTAGGACAAATAATAGTCACCTTTGTATCGGTATTAACATATTCTACTTTGGAATAATCATACTTATCTCCGTGCATGCTCTTTGCTTTTTCCAAGAACCTATCAATCCCATCTCGTTGCCTATCAACTGAACATTTAGCACAGCCGTTTCCCCGTGTATGTTTTTCTGCTAATTGCTCAAATTCTCCGTGGATAGGACAAATTATGATAACCTTAGAAGCCGCGCCTACATATTCAGTTTTCGAATAATCATATTTATCTCCGTGAACGGCCTTGGCATCTTCTATAAATTTGTCATTAGTTCGAAATGCCATATAAAATTCCAGAGCAATTAAGTAGGTTACGATTTAGAATGAATGCGGCTGTTTTCATTCGTCGTCCTCGTCTTCGTCATTTCCATTGAATGTTTGCATATGCACGCTTCTAGCGTTCAATTTTTCAGATTCTATATAAAACTTTTTATCTGGCTCGGTTCTTTGAAAAAACTGTTCCAATTCCTCTTCTGTATCTGCAAACATCATGAAGTCATTATCAGTACCTTGTTCTCGACACTTGAATAAATTGTATTCTGTCGTGGAAATTATTGTATACCCAGCATAGTGTTGGAATATTTCTCTTATATACCATATCTGCAATGCTATAATAAATACAGCTCTGCACGATGTACCATAGTCCGATATAAGCTGCTCATTCAGATACGCGAGTTTCAATGAAGCCAATGCAGTAAAGCACAGTGGTACGTTGATCAACGCAAGCACCCAAATTAAATAATAATAAAATCCCTTTTTATGTATCGTCATGTGTGTTAAAAAATTCCGACTCAGTTGGTTTGACACTAGCTTGTTCTTTATAGAAGTTCAAGCATTTTTTGTTAACAGTTATCTTGCTTGATGAAAAAGATTTCACCGATAGAGACTTCAGATTGCGAACGCGGCTCAATGCTACATACACTTGCCCAGCTGCAAACGCCTCTCCGATATCGATTTCCGCTCTATCCAGCGTACTACCTTGTGCTTTGTGGATAGTAAGTGCCCATGCAAGTTTCAATGGAATTTGGCGGCGTTTTGCCAACACCACTTTCTTCATTGTACCTGTGAGTGTATCAAATTCGTTTTGCTTGACTTCCCAGTTATTATATTCAACCAGTACAGTACCGCATGCAAATTTAACCTCGACCGAGCTGTCATACAAGTTTTGAACTATACCTACGCTACCATTTACCAATCCCATCTCAACGTCTTTGTTTACAAGCAAGATAACTTGCGCTCCTTTTTTTAATCTAAGATGTGTTGGAGCAGGACAATTTTTGTCAAAAAAAAGTTTCCATGAATCCGCACCTTCGTCGCTTGCACCGTATGTTCTTTCCGCAGATGCTATCTTTGCTAATTCTTTTTCATTGTGAGAGTTTACATCGATGTTTTTACAAAACAATTTTACTGGTTTTATTCCATCGTCTGGAAATTTTCTTCCCACACATTCGGACAATACACTAAGATCATTTACCGCGCCCATTCTTACATCGTTCAGAAACTTAGCAAAGTGGGGTTCATCGTGCTGTCTAACGATTTCTGTAAGGTGAATCATGGTGATCTTAGATGTTAGCCATGCTTGTGACTCAAACGCAAATCGTTCTTCTTCGTTGTGCGAAAACACCGGTGGTAGTTGCATGAAATCGCCAACAAAAACAACTTGAATTCCTCCAAACGGTTTGTCGCTGTCTCGGATGTATTGACATACAATATCCAATTTTTCAATTAATTCCCCCTTCGCCATAGACACTTCGTCTATGACTAGCACCTTAGAAGATTCAATTCTCTTTCTAGCTTTTGCGTTATCTTTTACCTTATTTAAAAGATCCATACCATGCTCATCGGCAAGTCCCATTCCCGACCACGAGTGGACGGTAGTTCCTCCGATATTGAGTGCGGCAACTCCGGTCGTGGCAGTCTTTCCATAAAACATCCCCTTCGAATCCAAAAATTTGAAAAGAAGGTTGACGGTATATGATTTCCCCGTTCCGGCAGGACCGGTTAGAAAGATGTTTTCTTTCCGAAAGAATTTTACAAAAAAATCTTTTTGTAAAGCGGTCAACCCTTGCCATTCTGGCCATCGGGTTATTTCTAGGAGTAGATCTATTTTTGGTTTAGCCATTTAATTGATATGAACGACCAGTCTAGACCGACTTGTCGATTATGTCAATCGAAATTAGAATCTATACAACAGAATAACGTCGTCCAACTGACTATTCATGAACCTACGGTCTATTATAGTTGGTCTCTTTTCAATGTGTTGCAAAAAGAACTCAAGATTCTCAGAAACGTCTTGAACATCTTCGATGATATAAAGTCCACCTTTTTTCACTCTTCTGTGATGCTGATTATATAGATTTACTTGAGATTCTTTTTCGTGAGCACCATCGTCCAGAATGATGTCAAACTTGGAATTGCCAAACGTTTTCTCAAAATTTAATTCACTTCCAGCATCAAATACATATGCGTTTATTCCCTCTTCTGGGGCAAATGGTTCAAAGTGTTGGGCGATATCAATACCAGATATTTTGGTTTCTGGATTATCGAAAAATTGTTTCCACATAACCAAGCTACCACCTCTGTTTACGCCAATTTCTAGAAAATCAACCGCTTCGTGTCTATATTGACCGAGTATAAGGTCGTATATTCCAGCGTAAGTATGACCTGGTCCACCTTCGACTGGTCCGTAAGCACCCATACCCTTGTCGGTATACCGATTTGGATAATCTTTAACAACTTGATCGTAGATTTCTTGTAATGTTTTCATAATTTAATTAAAATTTAAGAGGTGCGCCCCAGTTTGTGTTTATTATATATCCAAAATAGTACTTGGCAAGTTTTTCAACCGTAATTCCCATACTCTTATCTAAATCATACTGGTGCCTGTAATGATAAGACTTGAATATAGCTTCTCTTGGGTAAATAGGTATGATGTTGTTTGCCAATAGCCACTCACCGTACCATGTGAATTCCGATGGAATCACGGAGAACGCTTGAGCAACTGTTAGATTATTTGGCGTGAAATAGTTATCAACTAGAGATTTCCATACTTTTGTTGACCATATGGTCGGTGACGGCCCAAAATCATAAATTGCGCCTGTTCTGCCAAATAGCTCCATGACAGCAAGCCGTTCTTTGCAAAAACTCTCATGTGGATCGAATGGCATGGGATATTTTTCCATAAACTCGAAGAATTCTTTATATTCGTGACATACAGTGTAAGGAATATCTTCCGTGTACATAAAATCGGATTTTTTGAAATTCTTAATGAACTGAGAGTCCGAATCTAAGCAGAGATAGTTGTGACACAGCCCCAGCTTCCAGAACTGCGCCTTAACAACTTGTTGTCCCACCCAACCACTCGTCATAGGATCGATACTTTCGTCCGGAATTAGAGTATAATTCAGCGTACCAAGCTTATTCTTGAAGATATCTATGTCGCCCGTTGGAACGGATATATAAAAAGGAAGCTTGTCTACGTTATATTGAGTCACGGTATCCAACAAGACCTTGGCTCTATCAACATCGTTTCTGTATGATTTGCAGTATAGTACTATAGTTTCCATAATTATTTTTTATATTTTACAATCGTGCCGCCCCACGAGTATCCTACTCCAAAACCCACGAGCATGACGTTGAATTCATTTTTTATTTTTTCAGTGTCAATTGCGTTTTTTAATGCGATTGGTATCGTGCTAGATACAGTATTGCCACAATTCTCCATGTCAATAAAAAACTTATCTTCTGGTATTTTTATTATCTTTTGAAGATGTCTTAACATATAAGCATTGGCTTGGTGAAAGACGTAAAAATCGACAGGGTTATTTGCTTTACTTTCCAAGTCTCTTACCAATCTTGGAACGGCTGTGGATGTGAACGAGAATATTTCAGGTCCATTCATGTATAGATCGTTCGCGGTTCTAAAGTTTCCATGGAAGTCTATAACTTCTGGGCTATCTGGGTCATAATCATTCTTCGCACCCCTAGTATTTAGTATCAAATTGTTTTTGCCGCGACCATCGGTTCCATATATAAATGGGCCGGTTAGTTCAAAAAAACCGGTGTCACTTATCAGCGTGGCGCTACCCGCGTCTCCGAACAAAGCTCTTACGCTATTGTCCTTTGGGTTTATATATTTGCTATATGTGTCTCCAGTTAAAAACAATATATTCGTTGCTTGTCCAGAGTCTATCAACGCCTTGGCCAGACCCAACCCATATATGTATCCAGAGCAACCAAGATTTATATCAAGTGCCCCGCAACTCGTTGACAGTCCAAGTCTATCTTGTATTATACATGCATTCGTCGGAAGTATATAATCTGGACTCTGCGTGCAATATATCAAATAGTCTATTTTACTTCTGTCTATATTTTTTAAAATCTTTTCCGCAGCTGATACAGCAAAATCAGAAGCAAATTCTGTTTTATCGGATATATGACGGCTCTTGATTCCCGTCTTTGAAAATATCTTTTCCGGCGTCCAATTGGATGATTGCATGGACGCAAGCTCGTCATTACCCAGAGTTTTACTGGGAAATGAATATTGAATATCGGCTATGTGAACTTTACGCATCAATCTTCGAGTTTGTCTTTTACTAAATTTACTATGTCTTGAATAGTATTTTGTTCTTTCATTTGAATAGGGGTAATATTTACTCCAAGTTTCTCTTCGATCATTGCCAAGAAAGCAATCTCAGCGAGAGAGTCCCAATATCTTGTTTTTCTAAAAGAGTCTTCCAATTTAATAGTGCCGAGCGGAAGGCCCAGTTCATTTTCGATGGCATTTAATAGTTCATATGTTTTCATTTTACAGTTGTGGTTATTAGTTTAAATTTTTCTACTTTGTTTATACCTCGTTTGGCTTGTTGATAATGGGTATGAAATTCATTCAAGACAGCCTCATTGAAATATAATCTATGTTGTTGGCTCGTAAATTCTTTTAGCATTTTAAGTTTTCTTTGGTATACATCGGTTATTCCAACAAATACATTTGGAATCCAAGTTTCAAGTGTGCTTGGGGAATAATATTCCATTATAGAAATGGATTTCTCTCTGATTAGAGCATATCCAAACCCCGATACGATCTTATGTTCAAAATGACTATCAATATCACTTGTGGTCATTATACAATCATACGAGTTATTTTTTATAAAATTGTTTTCTATGTAATTTATCCATCCATCAACCCCCACATCCTTCATCATTTTGTATGGGGAATAAAAAAGTTCTACGTTTTTCGTATTTGCTACACTCCAAGCATTGCTGACTTCAGAACGTCTATTTATTTTTGTAGTACTTGGGTCAAAATCTCCACCCGATGTCAAGCATAGTATATCGAATTTAGTATCTTCAAATCTCAATACAGTTCCAGCCATACTATATTCCACATCATCTGGGTGTGGACTAAGACACAAGACTTTGTTAAAGTGTAAGAATTTCATTTAAAAATCGGAGGCACTATAGACTTGAATGGCTTACCTGTAAATATTTTAATGCCTCTTCTTCTCATAAAATCTCGCAAATCTTCGGACACGTCGTTGTTGTATCCAAGTATTGTTCTGTTGTCCAAATTATATTCAGTGATACTTCCCTCGTTTTGGTTCAACAAAACAATTTCTTTGTCGTTATCGTATCCCAATGAGGTTATAGTTTTTATTCCTTTATATGGGACTAGATGTGTATACCAATACGTTATCACTTCTATCGCCGTCTTTGATCTTTGCTCTTTTGTAAGCTTCTTTGGATATACGTTTGTCTTTATAATCTTGGCTGGCACACCCGCTGCTAAACATCCACTCGGGAGATTCTTATTAACGACACTTCCCAGAGAAATAACAACATTATCTCCGATATCAACGCCTGGTAAAATCGTACACTTGGATGGTATCCAAACGTGGCTTCCAATATTGACAGGTGCGAAATTGGCAGGAAAACCGTCTAGTATATCCAGAAAGCTACCATGAGTCCATATATTAGCACCGGACCCAATAGCAACCTCGTCACCAATCGTAATAGCTTCGGATGGGTTGATCACTGCACCGTCTATTACCATGCAATAGTTACCAATTTTCACATAGCTATTTGGTCCATCGCACCCGCCTCTACCCACTTCAACGTCGCCCGTCATCCACAAATATTGCCCCGCTTCAAACGATCTGCATTTTATGTTGCATTTATTTCCTATATAACCACATTCACCGATTATAAATTTGTCTGGACAGTGGGCCTTGAGAGAATTTAGCTTCGTATATTTTTTTATATGGATATAGTCACTTATGATTTCCACATCCTCTCCAATAAAACAGCCTTCTTCGATTATTATCGTAGCCGCTTTTAATTTTCCTAAGACTATTGGTTTTTCACTCATATTTTTATATATTCCAACATATTAAGAACAACCTTCTCCGTTGTCAATTCATTTTTTGTATAGGTTAATAAATTTGATGATATATCAGAATACCAAGCTTCGGAAAACTGAGGATTTTCTTGTCTCAACACATTACATACTTCGGATATCGTGACTTTTGGAAACTTAGTCATCGTATTTTCCGGACATCCATCAATATCAACGAAAAATGGAACACACCCATTCATTAGTATTTCATAGTGTCTCCCACAGTCCCATCCGCCTTTTTTCATTGTTACACCAAAATAAGAATCTTGATAATCTTTATAATAAGTAAATTCGTCTTTAAAAACATAAGTGGAAAGATCGCCCGGAATAACGGTACCATAATCTTTGATTTTTTTTGGAACATTATTCACGATTTTTTCTTTGGGTGCTCCAAATTGAATCGGATGTAGACTATCGGTCTTCGAAATTGCCAATTCTCGTTTAAACAAATGACCCATATCTGAAAACTGTGAACGAACAGTTTGGTCGTCTTCGCCATCTACAAAAAATATTCTATCCTTTGGATAAATCTCAAGAACTTCTTTTATATAGTCTAAACAACGAGTACAAGATCCGTATATAACCAAATCAAAATATTTATTTTTTATTTTGGATAATATATCGGATCTATCGACATCGTTATCGTCTGGCAGGTTTCCATTCAAATAGAATCCCAATCCATAGCTATTTCCACCATTTGGTACACGCTCACTCCAATAAAGATCCTTATCTCTCTTGTACATATACCAAGCTCTATTTACATCGACAAAGTCGCTTCCAAATAAAGATCTAGCACCGTGGAGTACAGTGTCGCATTGTAGATCCGGTAGATCACCTTTACTTACAAACAGTATTTTCATTATCAGCGAAGCTCAAATTCGGTGTCATCCATTATAACTACGCCAGTACCAGACCCATGCCCATACTTGCTTATGTCCAGTTTCGTGTGGGCTATTTCGGACCAAAATCTGTGCATTGGTGGATTCAAGTGGATATCGTCACAAATCATGATACCTTTCCAATTATTTTCCACCAATTTATTATAGAAGGCGATTTCGAAATCATACTCGTGGTACGTATCAAGCATGATGAATCTGGACTTCATCATATTTTCAAATATAGATTGGTTTTGCAATACATCGCCTAGCTCAAATTTGCAGTTGGGCAATAACGGTTCTCCCGACTTTAAGTCAACTATATCGACACTATATACGGTGTTTGTGGGATTGTTTGCCAAAGCAAGCGCAGAGGCACCATGATTTGTGCCCATATCTACCAGTAGCTCGTTATTGTAATAAGAAGTCAGATGGATTAGCAATCTATAATGCTCTTGACCCGCGCTTAGGTGATAATACTGTCTATATTCAGCGGGGATATAATCCGAATATTTAGTAATTGTGTCTATTGAATTTAACTGGTCCGAAGATAATGTTATTTTCATGTTTGTTCAAATAAAAAGTTGCATTGTAATAATCTATTGTCAACCCACGTTGCGTCACACAGATCAGATATACGATAGTTTCTGTCTGTTAAATATTTAAATATGGTGTCGAAGAGTGGAGCGCCGTCGTTACATTTTACAAACGATACCTCCAAATAAATCCATTTTATAGATGGTAGTAATTTGTGCGCTCCTTCTAGTATATCAATCTCCGCGCCTTGTACATCCATCTTCAAGAAATTCATCTTTGCTTCTAATGGTATGATCTCGTCCAATCTATACATATCCAAACTGATAGCTTCCGCGTCTTTAAAGTGTATAGATTCTTCTTTGTATATGGAGCATCCAGTAGATGTTACGTCGTTTGGATTCAAAAAGAATGGAACTCCTTCTATACGCTCTTTGCCCAACAAACATATGAAGTATTCAATGCCTTTTTCTTTCAAAATGTGTTCGCAGTGAGGATTTGCTTCAAACGAAACAACTCTGGAGTCTGGATATACGGATCTAATCAACTCATTGGTTTCGCCAAAATGTGCACCCGCGTCAATAAATCCAGTTGGATTTTCTCCTCTAGTATGCATCCTCTGTAATACATTATAAAAATAATTCATCTTATAAAAACTTCTTCAAACTTTTTTATGACGTTTGCTGGCGAAAATTTGACAGAATAGCAATCCCATTCTACATCTTTTACGTAATCTTTGTCAATATCTTTCAGATAGGTTAATAAGTCACTTTCATCTTGATATTTGATCGCTTTGTCTCCAAGCATATCCAAGTGTGCTCTCATATACCACCAATAAGGTGCATCATATGTAATTACGGGTTTATTTAATGCAGAAAATTCGGCTACGGCAAGTCCGAACGTCTCACCGTCCGTTCTAGCGTGCAACATAGCATCACAGGTGTTTATAAATTTACTCTTGTATAATGGGTCCGGATGGAATGGTAAGAACTTCACCCGTGGATGTGCAATAAACGGCTTTGTGTTCAAAAATATGGCCCACAAGTCGCTTCTTTGTTCCAACGCTTTAGAAATCGCGGTATGTGCAAACGGAATGTCGAACTGATCATATCCACCCAGTCTACCTACTATAAAATCCGTCTTTGGTATACATAAATCGGCGTGTAGAGTTTCATTTACTTTTGGCATATCGACGATGTGAGGTACCCATAATTCTTTATTGAAAAACTTGGCTAACCATTCACTTACACCGGCATACACGTTTCCGTGCGGTTCTCTCATATCGAATATGGCATGTATTGCAGTCTTGCAGTTTGTAGGAGTAAACTCATTGTTGTTCCCAGCTCTGGCCATATATAACACATCAATTTTTTCGGAATCTATGATATTTGTTATATCGGTAATATCGCCGTACAAATGTATCCCGAATTGCGAAAATCTATCCGTTGGATGCGTCGATTTGGATTTAGAGCTTATTACCACCGGTGTATGTCCCATAATATCTCGCAGCGCAATTGCATAATCATATGCAACTGTGCTATTTCCTCTGTGATCCAATTGATTTACGTGTAATCCTATTTTCATAAAATTGTACGTCTTAACCTATAGATGTCACTGCTCAATTCTCTCGATTTGAAATTTTTCCAGTCATCCCATCTGGCACTGATGAATCTACCCGACACTCCATCACTCTTTTCCGACAATAGCCAATCTACCAACTCCAACATATAGGTTGGGTCATCCCCACCTTCATTTTGCTTAGTTACTTTGTTATATTCTTCTTGCCCTATAACTTGCGGACCCAACTGAAGTGCCTTGTTTATAATATTCGTTTTGATTGCGCCCGGGGCGATTACGTTTATATCCACATCAGTTTCTTCCATTGAGAATGTCTCAACTAGTCTAACAACCCCTGCCTTGGCGGATGCATACGCAGAAAAGAACGGACGGCCATTTGCGGCACCACCACCAGCAAAACATAAAATCTTCGGGCGGCGAGCAAGATCCATCAATGGATAAAAAGCACGAATGCTGTTATATGTTCCATCTAAATTGACCCGTATTGTTTCAGACCAACTGTCAGGATCGGTTTTTAATATCTTTCCCATCTCTCCCTGTGTTCCGGCGCACGTGATCAAGCCATCTATATTACTGTATGTATCTAGTATATATCTTGCCCAGTCTTCTACTTGTTCGTAGTTTGTGACATCACACGACATTTTTCCGGATCGGTTTAACCCGATCACAGTATGACCCTGAGACTCCAGCCTATCGGTAATCATCTTACCTATACCCGAACTGTTACCTGTTATTACTATGCGCATCGTTTGATTTTTTAATTGCTGGGAATAGACTTAATCCTAAATTGAACTTTTTGTCAAGCTCAATTAGAGTATATATTTCTCTACCTAAAGTGTCATTTGTATATGGGCCGCCGGGCTTTAGATATGATAAAAAGCCAATACGCTTGTCGGATTGTAGTCCATATGCCACATCTTTAGAGTTGGCACCGGATACGCTACAAATCTTGTCTATTTCATTTATAAACGCAATGGACAGTGCAAGATAAGAGTTTATAGCGTGTTTGATCATTTCGGCTGTTTCAACACTTGTCCAGAATATTGGTCTGTTTAATGGAGCAAACAGTTCTTCTATTTTTTCCTTAGACGTATAATCGCACCCAACAACGATTCTTTCTGGATTCATAAAGTCATTGATAGCTTTTCCACGGCGTAAATTTTCTGGAGAACATGCTATATTCAACTTTGGATATAATGTTTGAATCATGAAACATGTTCCAACTGGAACTTGAGATGATATAACCACGACCGTGTCGTCTTTTACGAGGGGTAATATAGTTTCTAGATTTTTTATAACAGTCTCTGGACTTGGCTTTCCAGCCTCGTCAACGGGGGTGTCATAACACACCCAAATCAAGTCAGAGTCAGCAACCTTGTTGTCGTCCACATTGACTTTGTGAAATTGTTCCATGCATGCCGCCGTAACAAATGCTAAGTGGCTATGGCCTATGATTGAAATTTTCATAATTTTGAATAATCAGATTTTACTTCTTGAATATAATACTGGTTGAATGACTGCCTCTATCGTTAAATTCGTGATAAAACAGTTTTGCATATTTTGTATTGTCTAATATATAATTTACTTGATCTTGTGTTATATAAGGAGATTCAAAACGTTCATTCATCGAGATCTTTTCAATTATCTCGTATGTAGAAAGGTTTCCGTCAAATGGGTTATATCCACCATGAAACGACGTGTGTAAGTCTTCCATAATAAAAATTCCGCCAGATTTTACATATGGAAATAGAGTTCCGAGTGTAATCTGTTGTTGCTTCATAGTATGTCCGCCATCATCAATGATAATATCATATTCCTTGTGATAGTTTAAGCTCTTAAGAAGATCGTCTTTATTTTCTTGGTCCCCGCTATATACCGTGATGTTTCCCATCTTAACTTCTTGCAATGTTGCGTCGTATGGGATTCTTTGAGTGGATATAAACGCTGATATGTTTATATCCATACCAACAATTTCACCAGTTTCATAAAACTTGCTCCACATGTCAAGGGAGTATCCATCGGAAACCCCAACTTCCAAAAGTTTTGGGCTTGTGTATTTTATGCAATAGTCGTAATAGAATTCTGTGAATCTATGACCGTACGCTTTATCTGTGCGGGTTTGTAGTCCAATTTCAGTTAATTTATTCATATTTTATCCAAGTCCTTGGTTTTCTTGAATTGACCAATTTTTATTATAAAACTCGTTTTGTTTTCTTTGCCTATCTATAGTTTTGTCGTGTATAATCGCAAAATCTGGATCCAACGGTATCTCTGTTACTATCGCCGCGCCGGTGATCGTCTCATGCAATTTCTTCTTCCAAAATATCTTCTCGGAATTTTTGTATATTCTAGATTGATAGTCCGGCCAATTGATAATGGGCAAGTTTGGATGTTGAGGAATGTTGAAAAATCTCCACCCCCATTGCATAGCATCAGCCGCCGTAGCTCCTCTCACGATATTAACTCTTGGTACTCTGTATAGTTCAACCGTTGGATTACATTCCAACAACTCGTGCATATTTTCAAGGAATGGAGTAGCCAAATATTCGTCAGCATCGAGCTGAATAATTATATCTTTCGCGCAGCATCTTGACCCGTATGTCTTGTGTTCACCAAAATTTCCATTAAGACTATGTTTTACAATATTAACATATTCAACATTCTCAAATTCTTTGAGTATTTGAATAGTATCGGGATTGTCTGTAAAATCGTTGAGTATAACGATCTCGTCGCCCAATTTATTCTCGCTGATATGGCGACTAAGCTGCGTAGTCAATCTACGCAGCTCGTCGTTTTCATTCTTACAAGTTACTAAATAGCTAATATTCACGCGGGCTGTGTCACTGGAGTAACTTTTTTAAACTTCGGTAGCGAAATGGCTACTTTCTTCTCAAACGTCGGCAAGTACTTATTCATTATTTCAACAAATACTTCGTTTCCACCTTCAAGTGTAAACTTTTCAGAGTTTTGAACACGTAGCTTTTCGGCATTTGGAACATACTTGGTGTAGTTCTCAAACATGTCATCCAACTTTTGCGCAGCAATACTATAGTTCACATTGAACCATTGACCTTCTTTTACCAGCCATTCGTTACATGCGCTTGGGGGAATATTCCCCAAGGTGCCGGGCAACAAATTGGACAATTCTTCCGGCAGGAAATCCTTGTGCCCGCTCCAGTTTGAAGTAAGAAGTGGCTTACCACTCAGCGTTGCTTCTAGTAAAGGGCGACCAAATCCTTCTCCGTGAGTGAAACTAACGTGTACTTTAACCTTTGGATGGTTGTATAGTCTATTCAATTGTTCTTGAGTAAGATCTCCATGAATAACATAGATATTTGGCAAGTTTCCAGACAGAGTCGATCTAATCTTGTTGATTTTTCCAAGAATTTCCGTCTTATCCATATGAGAAAAAGTCGCGCCACTCGTCTTCAAGATTAGAGCGGGTTTATTTTTCTTGTTTTTGAATACCTCGGAGAAAACTTTGATCAACATGCCGATATCTTTACGGTCTGCACCAATATCGCCTTGTAGCCAGTGGCCAACGAACAGATAGCAAAATTCTTCTGGTATCTGCTTCAATCCGTCATCCAACCCTTGGTTCGGTTCACTTGTCTTTTTGTATATGTTAGTGTCAACGCCTTCAAACGCAACTTCAATTGGTTTATTAAGCTTAACAACTTCTCGCTGGCCGTTTTGATGTTGTTTTTCAAACACCGAATTTACAAATACATCTTTGGCAAACTTGGAAGGAACCACATTCAAATTCATACGATTTAGTCCTTCTACCCACTCAGGTTTTGGTGTGGTACTTTCAATACCGGCAGTAACACCGATATTAAATTTTCCGAGGGGTTGGAATTCATTTGGAATAGAGACTTGTACAAATAGCTCCGGTGTCGGAATATTTGGATTGGTCAATATCTTGCTCTTGATTTCCTTGGCCATTGGCTTGCTTTCGTCGTCAAGCTCGGTTAATGGACAAGATCCCCAACGTGTCGCCGCAATCTTGACATCAAATTTATTAGAATTGATTATCGCAATTGCGATTTGACGGCAGTGATCTCCATAACCAGACCGAGATGCAATCGGTCCTTGTATTACGCAGACTGGTTTAATTTCGTTACTCATGTTATATGACCTTTATATACTGATTAGGGAGCGGTGCCTTGTGTGTTTTGGGCCTCTTGCTCCTCAATAATGGCTTCGATTTCGTTTTCAACGTCGTTGATACGATCCTTGAAATCGACATTTACTGCCTTCTTTTCCTTCTTGATTTCGGCGAGCTGTTTGGTTAGCTCGTATACTTTTGTCTTTGCTTCTTCTTTTGTTAGTTTATTCGCCATAATATTTTATTTGTTTTAGTTGTTAATCTTGACTTTAATTGACTTTACTTCGATTGACACCACAACATCTTGAGGATTGTTGTCGGTGTCTTTTTTGATATCTGTTGTCTCCATGAAATATAGAATACAAGTTCCATCTGCGAATGGATTTGTTGAATTGTAATATTCAAGTTGTTCTTCATGCGTTCCAAATTTTTCTATTGAAAAACGATCCCCAACTGTATGGGCATCTTGCCTCGATGTCAATGGATAATTTGTATTTAGGTACGCAATTACTTCAGATTTTGAACCAGAAAATTCAAGTTTGTATTTCTCGGCAAGATATTTCAGTATGTCCGACTTGTCGGCGACGAACGATCCTGAATTAACTGGTTCGATATCCATCTTAGTTGAATTTATTTATTACTTCGTCACGGTCGATCTTTGGAAGTATGAATCCAAGTTGTTTGTTAGGCATATTGTGACCCACATACTCATCGTGGCGATGAATATTGAATGACTCACGGCCCTTCCAGTTATTAATCATGCCGGTCAACCCAGATGCCATTGTATCACACATATAGCCACTATTGAGATTTCCTTCGTTGCTCAACCACTCACGACCAACCATTCCAAGTTCTTCTCTCTTATCTTTACCGATTATATACCAATACATCATTGCTTCTGCGGCATCTTCCCAACGAGCATAGTCGGCTAGGATATATGGAGTAGGAATGCTGCCTTGGACCATTCTAGCACCCGGGTAGATCGGTGTGACCCACTTACCGTGGTTCTTATAACGGCCGTCATGATTGCTTCCCCACCCAGAATTGAATTCTACTGGGTTGCCATTCTCATCGGTGAATCCACATTGATCTTGTAGACCGCCTGTTACAGTAACAATGATTGGTGTACCAGCGGAAACACTTTCAGCGGTACCTAGTCCAAATCCTTCGTTATCGGACAAATTGATGGTTACGTCTGCAATATTATAATATTGATTTAGAGTGTCTGGCATGATCTTTGCCTCGCTGAACACAACATCATTATCTGGGCAAAATGCTTCTTTACATGCAAGCAAGTCGGTACCGTTTTCATCAATAGCATTGGTGTGCATGAACAATACAACCTTAGAAGCTTCTTCCTTCGTCAAATTTTCGCAGAAATTGCGATATGCAAGCATGATTGTAGAAGTTTGCTTGCGACGAATATTACGGTTGTTGTAAAAAATGACGTAATTATAATCTTTCTTAAACAGCTGCTTCTTTAATTCAGCCAACTTCTTCAGATCTTCATCCGACGTGAGTGGCTTGAATGTATTCGTATTGATGCCATGTGGCACATATGTTACGGTAGTTGGCTTATTCAAGCTGGAACCAAGTACATTTTCAACAATGTTCTTGGTTTGCTTGCTGATACAACCAACCCAATCGCAGCTTTCATAGAAAGCACGGTTATACATTGGATATGGAACATCGTCCCATATGCTATAATAACCAATTGGGCAAATTTGGCGGATCTCGCGTTCAATTTGGTATAACCATCCCCAGAAGCGAGGATCGGTGAAATGCAAGATTGCGTCTGGTTTTTCCAACGACATGATCTGCCTTAAGATGTCTGGGTTGCCATAACCATCAACTGGATATAGACGAGTATATCCGTCAGAAATGCCAGCATACTCGTTTGTAGCCGCGTCAAGATTGAAAATCTTTCCTTTTTCTGGGTGTTGGACTGATCCAGCGATTTGTGCCCAGTTGAATATATGGGCGGTTCCCAATACAAACTCTCTTGCCATCGTTGCAATTCCAGAATGCATTCGCAGATCGTCGCATAGCAACAGAATCTTTTTTCTTTGATCCTGTGGAATATACCCTTTTGGTAGGGATTTGACACTGACACTTGTAGATGATATGTTTTCCATATTTATTATAACCGTTTAGAAATTTGTGTATTATTTACACGGTTTTAGATAATGTACATTTTTGTTCCGTTGTCAATACATTAAAACGCAGAACCGCTGGTTTGTAGATCATTCGTTGCGTCGATCTTAGCTTTGAATTCTGGGTCATTCGTATAAAGATATACACAGCGGTTGACTAGTTTCTGTAATGTTATTCCACTGGACACACCGGCTTCTTTAAAACCGTTGTATTTGTCTTTGAATATGTGGATAGAGGTAAAGCTCGTTTCGTGATTTGATTTTAGTTTCATATATATGTTTTATTGATTTCTCTATATACATATATATGAAAATGCTTTTCAGTTCATATAAAAACTAAAACTTTGTTATATAAACTAGCAGCCCTCTTTACCGTCGCAGTATAGTTTCCCTTCTGGGCTTTTAAGGGTTTTGAAGATGCAGTACTTGCAGTTTTTACGAGCTTTCTCGGGATTCTTCATATAAGTCGCGTTTTTATCGTGGATACCTTCCGGTGTAAAACAACCATTGATAAATTCCAAGAAACTCTGCTCGACTGCTCTCATACTCAGTTTTCCGTTTGGAGGAGAGATTCTTTGAATTCTATCTTGTGGGAATTTGGCATCCTCGTATAGCCTCCTCTTCAAAACAAAAAATTCAACGTCAATCTTGTCCATCGGAACCTTGAACATTTGATGATAAAATCTTTTGTATAAAAGAAGCTGATCTATCTTAGTACGATCAACCTTTTGATATTTGTTCCACCCGTAGGTCGATGTCTTAAAATCCAAGATTAAAATTTTGTCTAGGGCTTTGTCTCGTAATACAATGTCGAGATAGCCTTTGTATAAAATTTTACCTCCTCGAATTGGAATCTCCAATGGCAATTCTACGCCCACAAACTCGTATACTTTAGACGGAAAGTGTTTGCGGCGGATAGTCGGCGACATAACATGGTCCAAGATGTTTTTACCATCCTGCTTAAATGCAACAACGTCGTCTTGAGATATAAGTTCCAACGCGTCTCGTTCTTCCTCGGTCAATAACATCTGCTCGTCGGTTGCAACCGATAATTCTTTAATACCCTCTTCAAATTTCTTAGTGAAAATGGCATGCACATCTATTGCATCGGCTTCAACCGAACCTTTGGTGTATAAACATTCAAGATATACTTGTAGTGGTTCATGGATAGCGTCACCAAATACGGTATTTATACTACTTTCGTATGGGGCAAGCTTGTCTATATACGAAAGTTTCCATTGCATCGGACACTTTAGCCACATAGAATATTGACTGAAGCTCACACTAGCCATCTTCTTTTGAACTTCCGGTGAGGAATCGTTTGTTGCCGAGTTTTCGGATGATTCGGCTGCGATTTCCAGTTTTGAAGATCCTCTTTCTTTTGGTTGTGTATTTTGTGATGTCATGTTGGTGGAATATACCGTTTTCTTCTCAAATGTCAAAACATAAAAACTTTTAAATATTTCCTTATACTTATATACATGACATTTAAACAATTTAATGAAAGACAATAAATCAGATATTATGTTTTCTCATGTTTTGCAAAAAACAGGAGTGCTTAAAAATTTCTCAATAGCCAAGATAGTTCCGTTGATTGAAATAGAGAAAATAAAAAAAGAACTAAAGGAAAAAAGCAAGTCCGAAGCTGATTTCGGTTTAGCCTTCCAGAAAAAATTAGCGGCGTATCAGAATATGCACGATCCAAAAAATCCAATACCCGGTATAATATATCTAGACAACGAACAGAAAAAACAAGTCGATTGTAAAAAGTACGCCAAAGAATTGGCTAGGAAGATAAAAACTGAGCATCCAAAAAAACAAGAGTTGGCTTTTTTAATAAAAATTATGATAATGGAGCTTGGACTGACGAAGGAAGATTTTCAGGAAGAAGACTTCGATGATGACACGGACGATTGAAGAAAGTCTTCAACGTATTTTATCATCTCTGGATTTGTCGTAAGTTCTTCGGCATAACCAAGCATCGTTGGCCACTGTACTATAAAGTCGGCGTTTTTTTGTATCTTTGGGTCATTGATCATTTCGTGGTCATTCGCGGGAGGAATAAACTTTTTGATTGCGATTGGATTCGACACTTTAGAAATTTTGGTTCTGTGGTCTTCGTATCGACTAATATGCACCAATGTGCCATTCATTTCTTTTTTTAACC
>Ga0114966_10001551_pt1 | contig 21072 bp, 16 predicted proteins | sample M_130207_XF_Meta_FD_87029 | JGI IMG/M metagenome (GOLD analysis project Ga0114966, IMG submission 87029) | Freshwater microbial communities from Lake Montjoie, Canada to study carbon cycling - M_130207_XF_MetaG | ecosystem: Environmental > Aquatic > Freshwater > Lake | place: Lake Montjoie... | reverse complement strand
GTCTCGCTGGCGGTGGGCGCGCGGAAGGGAGGGCTGCAGGTGCCGACCACGCGTAAACCCGGAAAACGCTCCGTGAGTCGCTGCTGTAATTTCTCGGCCACGCCGGGAGCGCCGCCATAAAAATAATGAGTGAGTCCGGCGGCGCGGCCCGCGGCGCATACCGCAAGCATCAGATCGGGTCCGTAAACGCGGGTCATCGCCTGGTGCCCGCGCCGGCGTCCAATCCAGACGAGCGGCATGCCATCAGGAGTGACCAGCCACGCGCGATTAAAAACCGCGCGGAGCGCCGGGTCCTCGCTGGCCGCGGTGACCCCGTGGACATCCGCGACGCAGATATAGCCGCGGGGAGCTTCCGCGCGGACGGCGAGAATCAGCTGCTGCGCTTGGCCAAGGTTCAGAGCCGAGATATTCACCCCGAGAACATCGAATGTGGGGACGGGGTCCGAAAGGGTGTTCATGGGGTCACGAGGCCGCGCACCGCTGATCGGTCATTCCCGCCGCCGGCCGCGTGGCCGGCAGGATGCGCTCGCAGCGGCCTCAGTGCTGGTGAATGCGATGCAGTCGGAGCCATCCGCGAAGGATCAAGGCAGACCCGGCTTCGGCAGCAATGGATTTGTCGCCCAAAATACCTTTTAAGAGGATCGGACGACCTGTTTCCGACTTGTTGACACACCGACCTTGCGCTCCCGCGGGTAACTAGTGCAGGTTGACCGGTTCACATGGCCATTGTCAGTCTTCTCGATGTCAGCCTGAGCTTCGGTGGCGCGCCGTTGCTCGATCGCGTCAACCTTCAACTTGACCGGGGCGAACGCGTGTGTCTCGTCGGCCGCAACGGGGCCGGCAAGTCAACGCTGATGAAAATCATCGCGGGCGAGTTGTCGCCGGATAAGGGTCAGGTTTTTCGCACACCGGGTGCAGTCATTGCGACGTTACGGCAGGAGGTTCCCGTGGACCTGACCGGCACGGTTCTGAGCGTGATTGAAGGTGAAGGGGGCAGTTATGAGCAACACAACGACTGGGAACGGCACGACCGGGTGGAGCGCTTGGTGGAAAAAATGGGGTTGCCGGCGGCGATGGAGTTTTCCGCGTTGTCCGCGGGGCAAAAGCGTCGGGTACTCCTCGCCCGGGGGCTCGTGGAAGAGCCGCAATTACTGTTGCTGGACGAGCCGACGAATCATCTCGATCTCGAGTCGATCCAGTGGCTCGAGGAATTTTTGCTCGAATGGGGCGGGGCCTTGTTGTTCGTGACGCATGACCGTGCTTTCTTGCGGAAGATTTCCACGCGGATTGTCGAAGTTGACCGCGGCCAGCTCGTTGGTTGGCAGTGTGACTACGATACATTTCTCGCGCGCAAGGAAGCGGTGCTCGCGGCGGAGGAAGTCGAACGCGCGCAGTTCGACAAGAAACTTGCGCAGGAAGAGGTCTGGATTCGCCGTGGGGTGAAGGCGCAGCGCTCGCGGGCTAATAATCGGATTCATGCCCTGGAGAAAATGCGGGCGGAGCGCACCGCCCGGCGCGATCGGGCGGGCACGGCGAAGATGACGGCACAGGAGGCCGATCGCAGCGGTTTCAAGGTCATTTCCTGTGAAGCCGCGGGGTTTCGGTATGATGATCGTTGGATCGTGCGTGATCTGACGACGCGCATTGAGCGCGGCGATAAAATCGGCATCGTCGGTCCGAACGGAGCGGGTAAGACCACCCTCCTGCGCCTGCTGCTGGGCCAGATCGCTCCGCAGGCGGGCAAGGTCGAACAGGGCACGCGTTTGGAAATTGTCTATTTTGATCAATTGCGGGCACAACTTGACGAGACTATGCGGGTGCAGGATGCGGTCGCCGATGGCAATGCGACTGTGACCATCAATGGGCGGACTCGGCACGTCATTTCCTACTTGGAGGATTTTCTTTTTGATCCGACGCGGGCGCGAACGCCGATCAAGGCGCTTTCAGGCGGCGAGCGAAATCGATTGTTGCTGGCGAGGCTTTTCACGAAGCCGGCGAATGTGCTGGTGCTCGATGAACCGACCAATGATCTCGACGCGGAGACATTAGAATTATTGGAAGACCTGCTGGTGGAGTTTGGCGGGACCGTTCTCCTCGTGAGCCACGATCGCGCCTTTTTGAATGAAGTCTGCACCAGCTTGCTCGTGTACGAAGGCGAGGGAACGTTCAACGACTACATCGGCGGTTACGATGACTGGCAGCGCGAACGAGCGGTGCGGGCCGCGGAGGCCGCCGCCGCTCTTGAGCGGGCCAAGCGGGCCTTGAAAGAGCCGAGCGCATTCGTTGGCGAGAAAAAGAAGCGCAAACTATCCAACAAAGAGCGGGCAGAGTTGGAGGTCTTGCCGAAGGCCATTGAATCACTCGAAGCGGAGCAAGTTAAGTTGTCGGAGACGCTGGCGGATCCGGCGTTTTTCAGAAAAGGGGGTGCGGATGTAGCGCGCTTCACGGCCCGACTTCATGAAATCGAGACGGAATTGCCGGTGGCCTACGCCCGCTGGTCGGAGTTAGAAAGTTGACCACGCTTCGCCGCACGGCGACGTGAGCGCGGCCCGGGCGGCCGGCCGAGGCTTGCTCAAGGCCTCCGCTCAAGATGGCACCGGTCTTCCGCCTCAAGCATCCCGCCGATTTTCAGCATCGGAAGGCGCCGCCCGCGTGGTTCTCCTCAAACGCCCGCGATAATCTTATCCAGCCGGTCGGCAAACTCAGGGAGAGGCAGGCCGTTGTCTTCGACGGTGATCCAGCCGTTGTAACCAATGTCTTCGAGCGCTTGCCGCATCTTCGGCCAATCGATGCTGCCGTCGCGGAGATGGACGAACTTGCCGCTGTGGTTGTCTGGGGCGAGGGCGTAGTCCTTGATGTGGATTTTCTTGATGAGGGGCCCGAGCGTGCGAATCCATTCGTGGACGGGAACCAGATATTTCACGTGATTGCCCACGTCGTAATAGGCTTTCACGAACGGATGATTGAAGGATCCGACGAAGTTCTGATAGAGGTTCGGCCGCACCCAAAGGTTGTTCCAGACGTTCTCGAGCGCGATGATGACGTTGAGCTGCTCAGCAAGCGGGATGAGCTTCCTCACCTGTTCCTTGGAGGTATCAGTCGCCCTGTTCTGCGCCGCGATATAACGGGCAAAGGGGGCGTTGTCGCCCTTCACCACGCGACGCACGTGCCCCGTCTTCTCGTCGAAATCGATATCGAATTCCCAAGGCTGCGGTATGTTAAGATCGGCGCCAGGCGTACCGGCCCGGCCCCCGCCGACGCGGCATGGGACCATGAGCACCGCGTCGGCGCCCAACCAGTGCGCCGTGCGCAGCGCCAGCTCGGAGACCTCGCGCGAGGCGTCGACCTTGGCGGGATCATCATGATTGAACTCCGCCCAGCCGCGCAGCACCGAGTGAACCTTAAGCCCAGCCCCCTCGATCAACTCCCGCGCCCGCTTGGCCCGCTCTTCGTTCATGATCGTCCCCACCTCGACGCCGTCAAAGCCCGCCGCCTTTAAATCCCGCAGCATCCCCTCTTCCGGATTAGCAATAATTTTCGCCTTGCGAATCTTGGTCTTAAACGAGGCGGCGCGCACCTGAGCGGTCGACCACCACGCAAGCGAGGCGGCGCCGGCGGTGGCCAGAAATTGACGTCGATCTAAACATTGCGGGAAAGCATTCATCGGGGAGTGGAGTGGATTTAGGGGAGGATTTTTGAAAGGCAGGGGACGACGTTCGCTATAAAAATTATCTCGGCACGGCGACCGGACCACCGAGACTTGCCCAGCGCAGAAGGCTCAGCGGAGAGCAGGTCGGTCCGATCGCAAAAGCCTTAAGCGCCCGCTGGCTCAGCGCAACATCTGCTTTATGCCCTGGAGAATTACGATCAGCCAATCCGACCGCACCGGCTGTATCTTCACTTCCGCGGGTGGCGCGGATGCGGTCCCCCGGCATCTGGCACCGCCAACAGATTTAACTTAGGTGGCCTGATGGCGTCGGCGCGGCACTTCGCAAAACGTCGCTGATTTTTGGATACTTTAGCCTGTTCGCACCGGCCGGAGGTCGAGCGGAGGCGTGATGCCGCCGGCCGCCGCGGTTCTTACCACCAAGCCGGCCAGCTGCGTCGTGGTGCCGATGGCCGACCAATCTCAATGGGGGGAGGGACCGGATTTTCTGGGAGCGGGGTTTATTTGGATGTCGAAAAATATCGGGCGGACGTGTCCCGCCTCACCTCTTTCGTTTAGCCGATCGCAGGTGCGTGGCCGGGCAATGCCATGCTAAGCGCGCGTCGATAGCCGGTGACCACGATGTCGCCGGCGGGGCTGATTTCCGCCACCGCATAGGCGTTGTTCGCCTCGCCGGAACCTTCAATTACGGCCCGCAGAGTGTAATAGTGAATGCCGTTGATCAGCGTGTAGCCGCCGGGGTGGTCGTGGCCTTGAAAAACCGCGAGCACCCGGCGGCTCGCTTCCAACAACGCGCGCACCTCCACCCGGTTGCGAATGGACGCGTGCCCATCGCCATCGAGCCGCTGGTGTACGAGGACCACGACCGGTTCGGCGCCCGCCGCCAGTTCGTTGCGCAACCAGGCCACCTCCGGCGTTGGAATATTGGCATCGCGCCAGTCAAATTTGCCGCGATCGTAATCGCGCCCCTGCTTGTCATAGGTGGCGTCGAGCACAATAAAGTGAAAGCCCTCACGGCGAAACGCGTAATAACTCCGATCACGGGCGATGCCGGTGTTCTCGATCTGGGCGACGACCGCCGACTTCGGCAAATTGTCCATGTCGTGATTGCCGAGCACGTGATAGGTCGGGCCGCCGAAACGCTGGATTTCGCGCTCGATCGCGACGAGGTGCCCCATCGTTTGCTCCTCGGACTCTCCGGCGGCCATGTCCTTCATATCACCCAGCATGGCAAGGAAGCCGACCTTTTCGGCCCTCAGCCGCTCAACCGCTTCGCGGACCTTGAACAACGACTCTCGATAGTGGCGCGTGCCCTTGGCCGCGGCGTCGGCGTAATGCGAATCGGTCACCAACCCAAAACGCAGGGGCGTCCGCGCTCGACCGCCACCTTGGCTGGCGCACCCGCCTGCCATCAGGCCGAGCCACGCGGCGGCTGACGCCTTGAGAAAGTCACGCCGGTCGAGGTGCCAGTGGTCTGGCCCGCCCGCGGGCTCCGCTAAATTCAGCGGAGCAATTCGAGGACTCCTCGTCGAGTGGGTAGGCATGGCAAGATTCTTAACTTTTTTACGCCCGATGGCCAGAGCGCGCATAAGCCGTCTGCGCACCCGCTGGCCTTTTGATGGCGTCAGTTGAGTGAATATCTCCAGCTGCTCGGCACTTCGCTGCTGTTCCAAGATTACTGCCGGCAGCACCGAGCAAAAAACGATATCCGTTTTCAGGAAGTAGCTCAGCGCAGAACCCTGACCCACTCCAAGGCGGGAGGAACTCTATCCCCCCGCTCAACGGCTTGCTCGCGGTAGACTTCCTATGATTTTTTCTTCAGCGTGGCTTTCCGCGCTTTCGCGGGCTTCTTCAGCGGTTTGACCGGGGCTTTGGTGCCCGCGGTCTTTACTTTCGCGGTCTTTACTTTCGCGGTCTTCGTTTTTGAGGGCGCCGGAGATGGGGCGAGGATGCGTTTGAGAGAAATCTCGGTGGCATCGCGCCACAAACGCTCCAGCCCGTAACGTTCCCGAGTCTCCGGCAGAAAGAGGTGAATCATCACATCGAACGCATCGATCACCATCCAGCCGCTCTCTTGGGAAGTTTCCATCCCGACGATATGAACCTTGCCGGCGTCGAGAGCTTTCTCGATCTCGACCCGCAGCGCACGCAGATGAGGTTGAGATGTAGCCGTCGCCAAAATGAGGAAATCGGTGATCGATGACTGCTTGGAGACATCCAATATCGTGAGTTCGCCAGCTTTTTTGTCGTCGAGGACCTGGCAGCACAACTTCACCAACGGGAGCAGATCAGTCTTGAGGGATTTCATAGCTAGTTAACGATACAAGGCGTGATCCTTGATTAAGACAATGGCCTTGTGCGGGACAAAATAATCAAGCGAGAGATTCCGGCGGATGCGTTCGCGCAATTCCGTCGAGCTGATGGCGAGGAGATGGCCTTCGCAACGGTGAAGGCGCAAACCGGGGATATCCGGTCGAGGTTTGTTCGGGTAGCCTGGCCGCTCGAGAAAGATGAATTCAACCAGCTGGGCGAGCTCATGAATGTCTTTCCAAAGGTGGAGATGCGGTAACTGGTCACCGCCGATTACCCAGAATAATTGGTCGTTGGGGTAGAGCGCGCGAAAATACCGCGCGGAATCGATCGTGTAACTCACGCCGCCACGTCGCAGTTCAAAGTCGTCGATTTCAAACCGTTTATCCCACTCAATCGCCGCCCCCAACATGGCCCGTCGGTCCGATGCGGAGGATTGGATTTCATTGGGTTTGAGCGGGGCTTGGGCGGCGGGCACCAAAATGAGCCGATCGAGTTGGTATTGCTCGAGGGCGTCTTGGGCGGCCAGCAAATGGCCAAAGTGGACGGGGTCAAAGCTCCCGCCGAGAAATCCGATCTTCACCGCGCGGACCGTGATGACCCGAGGAATTTCCCGCAAGGTCAATTCCTCGAAAGCCCATTCCCGTAGTTTTCAAGAGGCCGGCCGCGGCTTGACGAAAAGGCTCGCGCCACGACAAACAGAAACGTGAACGGGTCGATCGGGCGTCGCGCGGAAACGCGGTGTTTTCAGCTGAATTACGACGTGTTTTAACGGCTCCCCCGCCTCGGCGCGGTGAGGTCGATGACGAAATCTCTCAAGTTTGGCTTGGAATTTTGGGCGGTAGTGGGTTGTTCTAAGCACGTCAAAGCCCGGGTGGTGAAATGGTAGACACTAGGGACTTAAAATCCCTTGGCCGTAAGGCCGTGCGGGTTCGAGCCCCGCCTCGGGCACTCTTCTCTGAATAGAAATCGGGATGGCGTTTTCGAAATTGGCTGCGCCGCGATGCGCGTAAAGTTAAGATCGGCGCGTGATCTTGCCTGGCGCCGGTCTCGACGCGAGGGCGCCACCGGCGCTCGCGCCGTCGTTACAAAAACCGCCGAGATCACCACCCAGTTCGACCGCAAAGAATCCCGACCATCGGTGGGCGCGTTGGGGAATGGAGCGACGGCCGAACCCTGTTGTCACATGCGAACCGTTGCTCACGAAAACCTGCTTGCTGATCGCACGCGGACGCATTGATCGGCCTGCGGCCTGCGGCCGTGCACGAAGGCACGCTGCGGCCGGCCTTTGAAATCGCCGCCGAAGCCAGCGCGCTTGAAGCGCTGATGAAGCGCTCCGCCGACACGCCCATGGCGCTGGCGGGCGCCTGTCTGGTCCGCCTGCCGTCGGATCCATCGCGACGGCCGAGTTTTCACCCTGAATCCTCACTTCCAGCATTACCGCCGCCACAACCACGCCGCCATCCCGCGTCATGAGTCCCTGACGACTCCGTCCCCCCGGCCGCATAGGTGCGAGGGCCAATCCGAGAGGGTCTACGCGAAAGGGCGCTAAGTTGAGGGTTGCGGGCGAGAAAATCGCTGGGGGCCTGGGCAGCCAACGAGGGCTCTGCGGATTGTCTGCTCCGCAATCAGAGTTTTTGGTTGAGGTCCGCCCTCCGCGTAGCGCCCTTCCGTGTCGGTGGTTCCGCGCGCGGCCGCCCGCTCACGCTCGTACCAAAACCCCGACGGGCAGGGACACCTGCCACTACGCGGAGACGCCGTCCTTTTCTGCGGCATCGCGATGTTTCCAAGCGTCACGGCGTGATCGCCTCCATGGCCTGCGCCAGTGAATGGGCAGACCGCCGGCAACACTGATGCCAAGCCCGCCGGTTCGGCCATCGAACTCCGGCGGCAACGCTGCGCCGCGGGCAAGCCTTTATCGGGTCAGTTTCTTCCGGCGCCATTCGTCGGCGAGGGCTGTGCATCCGCCCATTGCCAAGTCGTGGGCATGCGGCGCGATCGCCTTGGGCGGTTTCCTCCGTGAGTAACAAAATCCGCTCTCGATCAACGCGGGTGGGATTCAACTAAGGCAACGCTTCCGGCTTCGCCGTCTCATGCGACATGTGTTGCGGCAAACGAAAAACTTGGCCGCTCTTCGTGGCAAAGTAGAGCGACGAAGGCGTTGGCTGCAAGGGGGAGCCATCGGCCCATAAGGCGTAAAAGTCCGCGTCGGCGTTCACTGGCTTGCGGGCGTAGGTGTGGTTATAACGCGAATCATGCGTCAGCGTTTTGGAGCGGATCCAGGTGCGGCCTTGGTCCCCACTCGTCCACATTACCATATCGCCACCCGTGCCAAAGGGCTGCGGGCCGGGCGCGGTCGGCGCAATCACGCGCCACGTACCATCGGCTTCGATGTACATCGAGCCGTGGTCATAATTATGGTCGCTCGTGGTGAACTGTCGATATTCCCACACCGTTCCCGTCCATCGCGCGGTGGACCACTGATAGGGTCCGGATTTCGGTCCCGGATTGAAACCCTTGGACGTGAGGTAAAGCAGAACGGGCTGCCCCTCCACGGTGAACGCGATGTCCTTCAAGTAAACATTGAGATTCTCCGAGCGATAGTTGCGGACGAGTGCGGGGTTGTCGGCCTCAGTGAGAGGCAGCGCCACCGATTTGCCGTCGGCGGTTGTCCAAGTACGGCCGGCATCGCGTGTTTCCAGGTAATAGATGTTCGTGCGATAGTTCAGCCCGGTTCCCGCTCGACCATGATCGGGGTGCAAGTCAAAAGCCGTGGCCACGCGGTCGGTGTCGCCTTGGCGCTGCGACACTTGGTAGTCACCCATCTCAATATGTGCGATGAGCTGTGGCTCCGTCCACCGCTGCGCGTCGGGCGACGATTTCCAATTGAGCGTGCGTTGGCCGTTTTTGTAGAGTGTGTGCAGAAACAGGAATTGCCTCGACGACGGCAGATACCACGGCTGCGTGTAGGAAAAATTCGACGTTACGAGGAGTTCCCAGACGGTGATGTCGTAAGGTCGCTTTGAGCGGTGAATGTAAGCCGGCCGCGAGGTGCCGTGCGCCGAGGAAAAGACATAAAGGAAACCCTCCGCATCGATCGAGAGGGTCGGATTATCGTGCGCATCCTCCGTGCGCTTTTGCAGAATCCGCACGGGTCTCGGCACCGTGCCGGTCACGTGATCGTAGTAGGAAACAATATGCTGCAGCTCATCTTTCGATTCCGAGACGTTACCTGCCGAGCCACCGAAAACGAAAAATGTCTTCCGTTGCGAAGCGACATAGATCGCGATCGGGACGTGCTGCTGGGGGTAGGTCGCGAAACCGCCGCTGTATTTGTAGACGTAGTCGTCCTTGGTCGGCTGGTTCATATACCAGATGCCGCGGTAACCGTCGCCGACTTGAGACCCGAGGTCGTCAGGCGGTTTCGGCGTGGCAGCGACAGCCACGTCGACAAACGCGAGCCAACCTAAACTCGCGCCGATCGCATTAATTCGCCGGAGACGCCGTCGCCAAGCGGAGGTCATCTTTAAAATGTACCTTTGAGGCCAAACGTCCAGGTCGCACCCGTTCGCTCGTAGGTGGTCGTCAGGGCCGGCGCGTTGCCCTGTTTTTGAAGCGTGATCACCGGTTCGCTGCGGAGGTTGCGACCCGTGAAGAAAACATCGAACCGCCGGGTAAACTTGATCGTACCGCCGATATCAATGGGTAGCCGGTGCCGATTGAACGAAGTGCGCGTGACATTCAACGGCACATCATCGCGCCAGCCGGCGCTTGTGAAGAGGCTGACGCGCTTAAACACGTAACTCAACCCCGCGTTCACACCGTGCGGGCTCATGTTTGGCGTCACGGTGCTGGCGTAATTCCGCGTGTAACTCGCGCGAACATTCAGCCCCTTCAAAGGCGCCGCCAGAAACGAGAGGCTTTGGCTGTAGTCCAACTCAAGCCCGCGGATCGTGACCTGGTTGTTACTCGGCACGGTCGTGACGAATGTGTAGTGCGTGAAATCCGGATCGGTGTTGCCGAATTCTTGCGCGGTAAGTTGATTCGTTTGAAACAGGCCTTTAACCGAATTTTGGTAGAGATTGAGACCGAGGATGCCGACCGGTTCGAAATAATAGGCGAGGCGGGCGGCCAAGTTGTCGGAACGTTCCGGCTTGAGGTTCGGGTTCGGCGCCGAAATCGATTGGTTCGCGTCATCGACGGACCACAGGCCCGCGACATCGCGAAACGTCGGTCGGCGGATGGTATTGCTGTAGCCCAGCTGAAAATCGAGGTTGGGGGTAAACCGGTATTTAAAAGAAGCACTTGGAAAAAAATTAGCGTAACCACCTGTGCGATGAATCTTCGGCTGAGAAAAGTACTGGTACTGCACGCCGGGAATGGTCGCGGCGACCCCGGTGCTCGCGGTCACCGCGTAACCCGCGGCGCGAACTTCCGTCGGTGTCCGCGGATCGAACTCGAGCGAATCGGTTGCCGTCTCCTCCCAGCGCAGCCCCGCGCGCCACGTCGCCCGACCGAGGCTCGTCGTGCCCATCAAAAATCCCGCAGTGACGTCCTCGTCAAAGTGCCGCGTGTTCGCGATAAAAGCGCTCTGATAGCGAGAGCCGGCGGTCGAGCCGTTGGCGATACGGTCGGCAAAATACTCCGGGTGCTCCCGAAACAACCGACCGATCGCCAGCAGGCTCGGAATGAAAATCCCGTGCCCCGAGGACGACGTCAGGTTTGAGTTCGTCGCGCGGCCATCAAACCGATACGCGGACGCATAGTTGGCCCAGATGCCCGTGCCCGCGCCTGGCCCCGTGTACATATAATAACGCGCGTTGGCATGATCCAAAAAATCGCGGTGCTCGCGCTGCCGTTTCGCGCCGATCTTCCAAACGATCGGCACCATGCGGGTCGACTTCGCCGTTGCGGTGACGTCGCCACCAAAGACTTTCGTCCGACCAAAACGCCCATCGTTGATTTGTAGTTCTCGGTTGGTGTAACCGTGGCCGAGGCTGAGATCCGGCCCGGATGTTTGGACCATTTGCCAGTCGCCCCCGATACTCGAGAGATGCATCGCTTTCACCCCAACACCCGCGAGCTGTGGACTACCCGAATTCCGAGCCGAGCCTTCCCGTGCCATCGGATCGTACCAGCTCGTTGAAATGGAACCGACGAACTTGCCCTCGATCGTCAGTACACCCCGTTTGTATTCGAAACGTGGCAACATCGTGTAGGCCTCACCAGGTTTGACCACCGCCGCCGGATTGGTGGTGACGGTCCCCGTCGCGTCGAAGTTTGCCAGTGGGTTCAGGCCGATTACGGCCGCACGATTGGTGGCGGTGAAGGTAAAGCTCCGCTGCGTGTTGTAGAGTTGAGCCGCGTTGTAAATTAACCCGAGGGAGAGCACCAAAGCGGGCGTCGCCCTGAAATCAGTCGTGAACGTCACCGTCGAGCGTCGGTTGAGGCGTGGCGATTGGTACAGCCCGATGGCGGTCGGCACGGCCGGGCGCGGGTCGGTGGCGGTCGTGGCGTAATTGTAAGTGAGGTTGGTTCGCGCGTTTTCGGAATAGAGGTTGGACTCGCTGATATTGAGGACCACGCCGAGCCGACGCCCGAAGTACACGTCGGAGAACTCGATAATGCCGCCCGGCCGGATTTTCCGGTGGCGCGCGTCATCCGGCCCATAAGCCTCACCCAAGCGGAGCGCGCCCGAAAAAATCGTCGTGTTCGCCTGCCAGGTGATGTGCCGGCCCGGCCGTGAAAACGCTCGCTTGGTCCGCAGGTTGATCGTGCCGGCCGGCGCGTTCGCATCCACGTCGGCGCTGATCGTCTTGGACACCTCGATCCCATCCAAACTGTTAAGCGAGACCTGCTCGAAACTGAACGCGCGGGCGTCGCCAGCCGCGCCTTTGTTGGCGTCGGCACTCGCCATGCGCACACCGTCGATGGTGACGGAGTTATATTCCGCCCCGAGGCCGCGCAGCCGCACATTGACGATCTCCCCCTGCACGAGAAATAAATCGACCCCAGGAATATTTTTCAGGAACTCGGCCGCGTTCCCCTCCGCGACATCACCAAATACATCCGACGCGACGCTGTTGGTCAGGTTCATCGAATTCTTCTGTTCCATAATCGCCTTGGCATTCCCCTCTCGTTCGCTTGCCACCACAAAAGCGCCGAGCTTAACGACCGAGTCCGCACCAGCGAAGAGAGAACTGGTGAGCTCGAAGTCGCACCGCACCGTCTGGCCCGACGTGACGGTGCGCAGGGCGGAGATCGGCTTGTAGCCCGTGTAACTCACCGTGACGGTGACTTCGCCCGCGGGCAAGGGGCCGAGGGAAAAGGTGCCATTCTCGTCAGAGATGGCCAAACCCGCGCCATGGCGTGTGGAGATCTCCGCGTTGCGCACCACTTCGCCCGAGGCAGGATTAGTCACGCGGCCGACGATGAAGCCGTCGGCGGCAGCGGCGAGCCCAGCCGTAATGAGAACAAAAAAGAAACGCCCCAACCATCTCATAATAAAAGTGACGCGCTGGCCGCAGAAATCTGGATCACGGATTGGCATAGGGAAATTGGCTCACGCTCACTCGTCGGGTTTAGTTCAGGCCCTCCATTCGATCCCGACGCAGAGTCATAATCAAGGCTGCGCGCGCTTCCCGTGATCACTAAATCCGGCTCTTAGAAAACCGCCTTGGTGAATCGTGAGCGCATCGAGGACGCATCGAGGACGCATCGTGGGCGCCGTTGTATAAGTCGGGTCAAAACGTGTTTTTTTGGGTTTGGGCTCCCTGAAACTAGATTGGCTGGGCGCCGGGGTTTCATTATCGCCCGGAAGACGACGGGCCTTGGGTCAGGCAGCAGTGGATGGCTCGATTTCGAAGCGGAGGCAGGCTCAGCGCTTGCGGTCATCGGGTCTCCGGCGGCAATGAAGAGTCGATCTCATCAAACACTTCCGGGCGCCTCGATTGCCCCAGGGTGCTTTGGCGGGTGTCTGCTCCGATATCAGAGTTTAGGGTCGAGGGGAGCGGGTGCTAAGGGCGGGGGGGAGCCCATGGGGGAAGCGTTGGCGAGGCCGAGCACTGTCCAGAAGAGCGTTGCGCCCATCGGACCCTCGAGGACGACCCCAAAGCAGGCACTGGTGAGCACGGTCCAGCCGGTCAACCAAAGAGGCAGGTGAGCGGACGGCGTGATGGCGCTTGGAGGCGTGCGGCCGGCCCGCCACGTTTTGACGGCGAAGATGGCGATGATGGCGAGGATGAGGGCTTCGCCAAGCAAGCCCATTCGGCCGAAGACGGTCAGCAGGAAATTATGGGGACTCCGGGCGGTGAAGTCGTTATTGTTGTCAGCGTAATAAGTGCGGAGGAACTCAGCGGCGAGATCACGCCCGAAGCCGAGCCCCAGCCAGGGACCGTCGTGCCAGGTTTCTGAGATGACGGAACTCCACCAAACGAGCCGGAACTGATTGTTATCGGGCTTATCGCTGAGATCGGCGACTTGGTAGACACGGGTGCCGTCAAGGTCGACGATCGAGGTGGCGCTTTCGTATAATCGGTAGAGCGGTAACGTGGTAAGAGGGCGGGGCTCGGTGACGGCCTGAATCAGCAGGGCAAGAAGACCGATGGTGACGAGCAGCGCGATGGGGCGGAGGACGCGCCATTGCCGGAGAATGAGCAACCAGAGCAGGCCCACGCCGAGGGCGATGACGGCGGCGCGGCTATTACAAATGACGGTGCCGAAGAGGGCGGAGCTGGTGAGAAGGAGCCAGCCGAGATGGCGAAGGCGGGAGTAGAGCTGAGCGAACCAAAGGACGGCGGCCGCCATAAAGCCGCCGGCGACATCGCTTTTCACAAAAATCAGCGGCACGTTGCCGAGGGTGAGATTAGACGTGACCCACTCCTGCTGCAGATCGAAGAGGTAAAATATCGGCCCGCAAAGAGCGAGCCCCACGGTGAGGGCGCCCACCAGCCACCGGCGCGCGGCGGGTTGCTCCGCCCAGGCCTGCGCGAGGAAAAAAAACAGCGCGTAGTAAATCATCGCGAAGTCGCGCAGAGCGCTGAGGTGATAGTGCTGAAAGTCGAACGGCAGCCGGGTCGCGCCGACCGCGATCCAAAGTAGCACCAAGGCGTTAAGCGCATCGCGGCGCAGGGGCAGCGTTTGCGTCCGGGCTGCGCGCCACAACGTGAGGGCCAAGGCTAAACCGAGGACGGCCTCGCCCGGCAAAAGTGGGATGCCGGGAACATTCAACTGCGCGAAGCCGCGGTTGCCCACGAGGTAACCGACGAGCAGGATTCCGCCGAGGAAAGGGTCGGCGGGCACTCCGGCCCACCGCGCGACGAGTCCCAGCACCAACGGAATCGCGACGACCGTCGGCAGCGTGAGGTTCCCTTGGGCGATATCCCAGCCGATCACGAGTGCGCCGATTATTCCGACGGCGACAATCGCGATTCCTCGAGTGGCAATGGCTGGCACGTCGTTAAGGGTCACGAATTGGCGTTTTCGGCAATCTCTTAGCAGGCAACGGGGAGGCGCGGCGGCGGTTACGGATGCTTTTGCTCGCTCACGCGCACCCAACGCCCCACGAGCCAAGCCTCGAGGGCGGCGGTGGGCCACGGTAGCAACGTGAGTCCGAGACGAAACCATTCCCCGTGCCCGGTGAATGCGAGGGCGGCCATCGCCGTGAGGCGAAAGCCCGCGGAGAATGCAGAAAGGCGGAAGCACATGGTCTCGCGATTGAGCGCAATGAGCAGATTGCCATAAAACGAATGCGAGACGCTGGCGAGAATGCCGCCGCCGGCGGCGAGGAGCCACTGCAGCGACGAAGTGTAGCGAGGATCAATGATCAGGCCGACCAACTGAGGCCCACTGAATGCAAGTAACCCCAGCGCGATCTGCCCGATCGCGAGCGCGTTTAGGACGGTACGGTTGGTCGTTGCGAGCAACTGCGCGGTGTGGGCGCCCGTGCGGGCCGCGGCCAGCAAAGGTGGAAATGTGTAGCTTAAACCGATCAAACAGACCGCGGCCGGGATGACGCCGGCGAGGTTGAGGGCCAGCATGAAATAACCGGTGTCATCTGGGGAAAGAATGAGTGGAGCGAGCAGGCGTGGCGCGGTGAGGCCGAGCCAGCCGCACAAGCCAGCGCCGATGAACGCGGTGATCATCGGAGTTGGTGCATCGGCGGGCGTGGCCGCCACGGCGCCTTGGCGTTGCCAAGCCGCGCGCACGCCATAGAAACCCACGGCAGCCCAGATCACGGTATGTAAAAAAAAGCCGCCGCCGAGCATCGCGACGGTTAGGCCGCAGCTGGCGGCGAGTGTCAGGGGGAGGAATGAGCGCGTCGCGGCGCCCACAGCAAATATCAGGAAGTGTGCCCAGTACCGCTCCTCGGCTTGGACGGCTGCGTGGGCGAGGTGGGCCAGGACGACGGCAAAGTTGACCGCGATCAGCCAGGGCCACCACGCGAAGCTGAACTCGCCGGGCGTGGTTATTTTCAAAAGGGCGAAAAAAAGCGTGAGCCCGGCCGCCAGCAGAAGATTTGCCGGCACCGCGGCGCGAGCGAGTCGACGAAGGTAGCTGCGCACAGGTAGGTCCGGCGTCCAAGCCCGTTGCAGATGTTTAATGACACCCTGGTGGGTAACGGTGGTGCCGAACAGCTGGGTGCTAATCAGCAGTCCGAAAAGCCCCAGCACGTCCGGGGGCAGAAGTGCTGATGACCAGCGGACGCTGACCAAGCCACAAGCCAAGCCAAATACTTGGACGGCGATGAGCGGCACGAGGTGGGCCCAGCGGTGGGCGGATGATGACATCGGGAAGACGCGTGCGGTGGCGGGAAGACGCGTGAGAGCAGGAAGGACGCTGAGCGGCGGGTGGTTGGTAAACTGTGCGAGCGGCTCGCGTCAGGTGCGAGCGGCGCGCGTGGCCAATTGCTGGAGCGCCGCGGTGAGCACGTCTTCGACGCTGATCTGACGCAGGCATTCGCGAGAGATCGGGCAAGCTGCGCGTAGCCAGCAAGGGGAGCACGCTACACCTCGATAGAGTGCGGTGTGCAGAGGGTAAGCGGTGTTCACTGGTAATTCATAACCGCCGAGGACGGAGACGGTCGGCACGCGGTAGGCCGCCGCGATGTGGACGGAGCCGGTCAGGGCTGAAATCAATAAATCAGCCTGGGCGATCAGCGCGCAGAATTGCCGCACGGTGGTGCGGCCGCGCCCATCGATTTGCCCGTTGTGGCTCGGCTGGGCCGGGGCGTTGGCCCCGAGCTCGATGACCGTGCCGTGCGCGGTGAGACGGGAGATTAAGGCATCCCAACGATCGTCGGGCCAAGTTTTGTTCGGTGTGAATGGCCCAGCGGCGCGGCAGATGACGATGCGGGGCCGATCGGACGGAATGAGCGCGGCCCAAGCGCCGAGTTCGGCGGAAAAATCGGGCAAGGGAATTTCGTGGGAGATTTGGCGCAAACCGACGCAGCCGGCGAGGTAATCGATGATGTGGAGACGGAGGGGGATGAATACCTCGTAGCGCAAGGCAATGAGGTTGCGCAGGCCGGCTTGGGCCGCTTGGGCCGGCGACATTACGCGGTCGAGCAGGGGGTGGCCCTTGAGCAATTCGTGGTAGTGCGTGACAAACGTAATGAACGCGGTGGGATTGCGCTCGCGGATGGCGCGGACGACGGCGAGAGACATGACGACGTCGCCGAGTTCGCCGGGGCGCGCCAAGTTGATTTCCTTTTGCCGGTAGGGCGGTGAAAACGGATTGGGCCAGCGCAGACGTTGCACGTTGAACGGCGAGCGGGTGAAAGGGCCCGCCAGCCGCCGTCTCAACTGATGAGCGATGATCATAACGTAGACTGAACGTCCGTGCGGTCATCCCTGCAAAGCAAGCTGGTAAATTGGCACCGTTGCACGGAAAGGGTTGAGCTAGCGACGAAGGGCTGTAAAGGCGTGAGGCATGGAGCGACGATCGGCCTCTATTCAATGAGCCAGCCCTCAGGATTTTTTCCGGAATATTCCCTGCCTTGGGAGATGTCGGTCGCGGAGCAATTTGCTTTGATTGGCCTGCTGGAGCGACTCCGGCCCGAAGTTGCGCTTGAAATCGGCACGCACTTTGGCGGGAGCCTGCAAGTGCTCGCGGCGTTGAGCGGGTGTGTCCACTCGATCGACGCCGATCCCGCGGTGAGCGCGCGGCTCGCTCCGCGATTTCCGCAAGGACGTTTTCACACGGGTGCATCGCGCGAAAAAATTCCTGAAGTATTGGCGGAGATCGAGCGGGGATCCGGTCGTTTGGGCTTCGTCTTGGTGGATGGTGATCACTCGGCCGCAGGGGTCGCGGCGGACGTCGCGGCTCTGTTGCGGATGCGCCCCCGCGTCCCCGTTTATGTTTTGATGCACGACAGCTTTAACCCTGACTGCCGCGCGGGCCTGCGGCGGGCGGCTTGGGCTGATTGTCCTTATGTCCATGCGGTGGAACTTGATTTTGTGACGGGTGGTTTTCATGAGAGGCCTCAGGGTGGCGCTTTTGCTCGCAGTATGTGGGGAGGGTTTGCGCTCGCCGCGCTGCGCCCTGAGCCGCGAATGACACCGCTGGTGGTGACGGCGGCGGCGGAGGAAATGCACCGGAGGATATTTCGGCATTCGGCGCATCGCCTCTGGCACAAAGTGGGGCGACGCTTGAGGCGAGTGGCCGATTCCTTCCGGTGAACGCGCCCGAGGTCAGCATTATTCTACCGACCCAAGGAGTGCGGGCATCCTTGGCCGCCGCTCTGCGGAGCGCGTTGGCGCAGACGGGGGTTGCGCTGGAGGTCGTGGTGGTAGACGACGCGCCGCTAGGTTCAGAGTGGCGAAGCGGGCATTTGCTCACGACGCTTTTGGCCGACCCCCGAGTGCGGGTGGTGCCGTTTCAGCAGGCGCGGGGATGTGCGGCGGCCAAGAACGCCGGGCTGCGGGCGGCGCGGGGTGCGTGGGTGTGTTATTTGGACGATGACAACGAATACGAGCCCGGCAAAGTGCGGGCCCAGCGAGAACTCGCCGTGACCACCGGCAGCCCGGTGGTGCTCTGCGGAATGCAGATCCGGGTGGCGGGGCGGCGACGTTATCGGCAGATTGGCGTGGCGGCATTTGCGGGTGATGCGCTGCTCTTGGACGCACTGGCCGATACGAACACGCTTTTTCATCAGCGTGAGGCGGGCGTCTGGTGGGATGAAACGCTCGGAACGGTTGACGACGCGTGTTTTTTTCAAGCGTTGACCATGCACGCCAATTTAAGCTCGGTGCCGAACGTGCCGGCGCCGCTGGTCATTTATCACGCGCATCCGGGGGCACGGGCCAACCGTGACTTTGAGCGATTTTACCGTGGACAGCGTTGTCTCTGGGCGCGCTGGTCGCAGCGCTACAGCGCGCCGGCGCGACGGATTCTCCTACGACGTTCTTTGGTGGCGTTCACAAAGTATCGCGCGGGGCATTGGTGTGAGTGGTCGGCGCGTGGCGTGGCCTTGGTACGTGCGGGGGGCTGGCGGGAATGGCGATTGGTGGCGAATGCCGCGGGGGTAAAACTACCGCTCATCAGGCGTTGGCTGGTGACGTGAGGCGGGCGACGTAAAAGAACCTGCAGGCTGGTGGGCGGGGAGACCGAAGCAGGGGCCGCCGAGTATCAGGCGGCCTCCGTGCGCGAGGAAAACCGCGGGCCGCTCACCTGGTTTTTCGGAGCACGCCTTGGATTTGGGCGAGCACGTCAGGGCGGGTGGTTTGGTTGATGGGCACGAGGCGGGCGAGGGCGCGATCGAGGTACGGGTTTGCCTGCCAGCCTCGCTTGCCCAAACTAGGGCGGAGGCGGCGAACAAAGTACGCGAGACTGGGTGGCACGCGGATACCACTGTGGCTCTGCCGGCGGCGGTCGGACCCATGGTCGCGCAACGTGAGCTGGATGATTTCGGCGTTGGGCAGGTCTCTGGCGAGATCGCGGACGTTGAGGGAAACCGGCGACCAACTGCGCGCCTTGCCCATGGTAAACGCGCAGGTGTGCGCGGGGTTGAATTGACTCGGGAAGACGCCCTGCTCGTACAAATCCTCATCAGGGACGATCAGGATGAGGTGCCCGCCGGGGTTCACCCATTGCCACCAGTCGAGTAATGTTTTCCGCGGGTCGCGCATGTGCTCGAGGCAGTGCGCGGATTAGACGAAGTCGCAACGCGCCTGCACGTGGCGCGTGATCAGGTTGGCGTCGCCGTCGGCAAGGTCGAAGCGCCGAGCTTGGGGCGTGACCGGATCGCAGCCACCGCCAATGTCAAACCCTTCGCCTTGCAGAATGGCGAACTCGAGCGGCCCCCAGATTTTCCTGGTTTTCGAGGTTTCGTTTATCGCGACCGCCGACCACGGCGGGAAGGAGCGAGCCGACTGGCGCTGGGTGAGGGCGGCGAGGGCTTGCGACTGCGCTCGTTCGTGGTGCGGGCGACGTTCAAGGAGGTGGCGGCCGAATCCTTTCGGCGGGTTTGATGGCAAGCCATGTCGCGACCCGCGACCAAACCGTTTCCACCGAAAGCGCGAGAATGCACGTCGGCTCCGCGAACCGGCATCGATCGGAACAGGGTTTATAGGGGCAAGGCGCGCCCTCCAACCAAGCGGCACCGCGATGCTCGGGGGCGAACAACTCGGGTAATTGGGGTCCGAAAATTGTGAACGTGGGTACTCCCAGAACGGCGGCGAGATGGCCGGGGCCCGAATCGTTACCGATGAAACGGTCGGCCGTCGCGAGCGTATCAAGCAAGTGATCGAGGTCGGTCAGCGTATCGTCGATCGAAATGACTTCCCAGCCGCTGGCGCGGAGGCGTTCGGCGAGCTCGGCGAAGCGGCCGGCGGGCCAGCGCCGGACCGGTTGCGCCGCGCCGGTGTGTAAAATGATTCGACGGCCTGATCGGGCTCTGGTGGGTATTGGTCGCAGTGGCCAACCGAGGGCCGCAGCGAGGGCCCGCCAGTGTTCTGCGCGGTGGGGCTTTTGCGGCACAGCGAGGCTTTCCGTGAGTAGGCCGATCATGCCTCGCCTGGGAAAGCCCAAGCGGCGTGGCGTGCCGGTCAGTCGCAGAAGCAGGTGGTCGCGCGGATCGGGCCGCGCGCTGACGCCGCAGTCAAAACGGTAGTCGCGCAAAGCCCGGAGGGTCCGCGCGAAGCTCCGCCACGGCCAAGTATGGAGCCGATATTTTCCGTGGAAGGCAGACCACGGCGCGGTCAGCGGCACGTGCTCGACCGTCGGGGCGAAGCGCGCCAGCACAGGCGCCGCTTGGGGCTTAGCCAGCAGGGTAACTTGCGTGTGAAGGGCGGCCGCTCTCAGAAAAGGGATCGCCAAGGCGAGATCACCGAGGCCCCAGAGCTCGAGGACAAGCAGCCGAGAGGGGCGCGTGGAGTCTGGCGAAGGTTTTGCCAAGCGTCGCGAGTTAGGCTCTCTTTCCCATCAATGACAAGTCGCACGCCATCCTCCGTCCAATATTGGCCGGTAATGGTGTGTGGAGTCGCCGGGGCGGCGGTCTTTCATTTTTTTGGCAACGCGAATCACGGTTACATCGACACGGCATCGCTTTTTTATTGGTGGGTATTTCAATGGATGCACGCCGGTTCCGAGACGGAGCACGGCTGGATCATCTTCGGCCTCAGCGTGTGGTTATTTTGGCAAAACGGGCTGGCGCGATCGAGGGGTGCGAGGGTGGTGGCGATGGAAAATACCACGCGAAAAAATCAAATGGTGCCCGCGCGCGCCGCCATCGTGGCTTTGCTGGTTGGTTTGGGGCTTCACGCGATGGGCTTTGCGGCCCAGCAGGCGCGGATTTCGATCGTGGCGGGTTTGATTTTTATGTGGGGACTGCTGCGCTGGGCTGGCGGCCGGCGCTGGGGCGAAGCGGCGGCGTTTCCGCTGGCCTTCATGCTGTTCGCAATTCCGATCAACGCGTTGGATTCGATTGGCTTTTGGCTGCGGGTCTGGGTCGTGGACGCCAGTGCCGCGCTGGCGCAGAGCGCGGGCATCGGAGTTTTGCGCAGCGGGACTCAACTGCTCGCGCCCGACGGCACCTATAGTTACGATGTCGCCGCCGCGTGCTCCGGTCTCCGTTCACTGACCGCGCTGGCCGCCTT
>Ga0114966_10001550_pt1 | contig 21076 bp, 19 predicted proteins | sample M_130207_XF_Meta_FD_87029 | JGI IMG/M metagenome (GOLD analysis project Ga0114966, IMG submission 87029) | Freshwater microbial communities from Lake Montjoie, Canada to study carbon cycling - M_130207_XF_MetaG | ecosystem: Environmental > Aquatic > Freshwater > Lake | place: Lake Montjoie... | reverse complement strand
TTTGACAACTCGGGCAGCAAATTCATCGTGGGGCCTTCGTGATGATTAAAATGAGTCAAGACATCATTGTTGTTAATGGTCCGCTTATTCAGAAAGTGATTTCCGGGTGTCTGCGTGTATAACGGACCGCACACCGTGACGTAATTGACGATGCACGCCGCCATCGCTTGTTCATCGGGAGCCTCCCAGAATTCACGGGCTGCGCGTTCGGCTACGTCGCCGCCAAGTTGTTGAAACATGGCATAAATAGCGACTCGATCTTTGTTAGCAGCCGTGCTCAAAAAGATATGTCCCGATGCAAATCCCGGATGCCGAGATGCCAATCTCTGTGCAACAAAGCCACCGAAACTCAAGCCAAGAACAAATGGCTTATTAATTCCTAACTCTGCACACATTTCGACGACGTCATCAGCCCAACGATTGAGGTTCCATTGATCTGGCGTGCTGCGATTGCTTCGGCCATGTCCGCGATGGTCGTAATACAGCACCTGACAGGTATCGGTCATCGCCGAAAACGCTGGCTTAAATCCGTTGTGATCACCACCTGGTCCACCGTGCATGACAATCAAGGTCGGTCGCTGCCTCATGGCGTCACCATCGGGGACCAGTGTGAGACCTTCGGTGTCGAACCAGAGTTTTGCGCGATCTTTGAGGCTCACGTACATGACGTAAATCTAATTGATCACGCCAGCTCATTTCACCGATGCAGAATAAGAACTAGGGAATCAAGAAGTGGATACACGTTGAATACTTCAAAAGGTTTGATCACCTTGAAAGCCTTCGAGATCAAAGGCTGCCTGAGTATTGTGATTCCATTAGTCGGTGCGCTAATAAACTTGTTCGGTCAATAAAAGGAATTAAACCCGGCAAGCCGAAAACTTGTTAGCTTGCGGCCACAACAATGTTGTCGATAGTGACTTCCATGTTCTTCAAGTTGTGACTCGCACGATCGGCCACTCCGCTCACCAGCTTGCCCATGAAATCCGCCAATCCACCGCGGTAGTCGATCCAACTATGTGTCAGTGTGCACCCAGTTGCGGTTGGTTCGATCTCATAGACCCAGTCGCACCAGTTTTTTCCGTTGAGCATGAGGCCAAACGAAAACGTCTTTGGAGCATCACACGCTGTGACTTTGACTTTGGTCCCCCATGATTTTTTACCGTTTTGGTTACGGCCTTTGAAAATTGCGCCTAGTGCTGGACCAGTGGCTGGAGCGATCCATACGCCTCCACGATTTTCCGGGGACCATTCACCCATACGAGGCAAGTCGGTCACTATTGACCAAATCTTCTCAGGAGTTGCAGCGATTTCACGGGTTACCGAAACTGGCGTGTTGGTTGACATAGGCGAAACCTAACAGACCTAAGCCCGACAGTATTGCTCTAACAATTCCCACAACAAGCGGCGAACTTCGGGGGTGTCATTCTTCTTTGTACCTGATGACTTATGAATCGGCCACGTCTCACGGTCGCACCAAAAGGTTCCAGACGCACTCGGCAATGCGTCAACCGCTGCTAACCAGGCAATGGTGTCGGCCCCTTCACGTGCGGAGCGCAAAATCGGTGCAGTCACACGACGAAATCTGGGAATGCTTTCTTGAACACCAGGTGTGTCGGCCCAGCCTGGATGCATCGCAACAAATTCAGTCTCAGGAACGCGTTCGGCCCACATTTCATTCAGTGTTACCTGCAATCGTTTCGCAATCGCATACTGCTGACTGCCGTTGTACTTGTCGGCAGACATCTCAAGGGAAGCACCTTTATTGAGTTCAGGTATTCCCTTCGTATACATGCCTCCCGATGAGACCGTGACAACCCGTCCCCCTTTAAGTTCTGGCAATAACAATGAAGTCATCAAAAACGGTCCAACAACATGCGACGCAATGGTTTGTTCGATTCCTTCAGCCGAAACCTCACGAGAATTGAGTAGTGCGCCAGCATTATGGACGAGGACATCAATATGAGTCGCCAACTTTTGAATCTTGTTGCACGCCCGACGTACCGCGGAGAGATCGCCCATTTCGGCAATCACAGTTTTAGGAATTCCAGCGACGCACTCGGGTCCGATTTCAGCAATCATGGCCGCCAACTTTTGGGGATTTCGTCCTACCAATATCAACTTGGCACCCGTGGGCGCAAGCAAGCGCGCAACTTCTGCTCCTAGGCCAGAAGTTGGACCAGTAATGACCACCGTTTTGCCAGTCAGATCAAAATCTGAAATTTGAGACCACCCACCGAGTTTCTTACGAATCAAAAAGCCGATCTTTGAAAAGCCCGGTACAACAGTGAGGTCAAGAACCTTGCTCACAATTGAAGAGACCGGCGTCGAAGATGAGGACATGTTCACATATTCATTGTGACAGAGAAATTCTGAGAGGCTCAGTCGTGCCAACTAGAGAACTCCCGCAAATATCTATAGGACTAAACAAGTCGGCACTATTCATTTCGGGCCGGCAAGAACTTCAATGCACAAATTGATCCGATGAGCGCGACTCCTGCTCCAGTAAATGTAGCTGCATGAAAACCGTGCATGAATGCTTCACTCACCGCTTGACGTACAGCTTCTGTGGCTTCGAGAGTTGGCGCCATTTCCGCAACTGCAAAACCAGCACCTGCTGATTCTTTGGCGATAGCCACTGCTTCGGCTGGCATACCAAAATTCGCCATGAGTTCACCGAGTTTGGGTCCATACAGCGATGCGAAAACCGAACCGCTGATGGCGACTCCAAGCGTTCCACCCACTTCTCGACTCACGTCATTAATGGCTGAACCAACGCCAGCACGCTCTGCTGGTAATGAACCCATGACCGCATCAGTCGACGGCGAAGTCACCAGACCAAGGCCAGTTGCCAAGAACAACATGCCGATAACGATTGGACCCCAATAGGCAGCATCGGCTCCGCAAAAGCTCATAACTACCAACCCAATTGACATATTGAGTAAACCTTGACCGACCACTCGTTTGGTTCCAAATTTCAGGGCCAATCGTGCAGCTATCGGCGCCGTGACACCTGCACCGAATGCAAATGGCAAAGTGTGCAGACCTGAGGAGAGGGTGCTGTAACCGCGTACGAATTGGAAATACTGAGTAACTAAGAATGTAAATCCGAAGAGAACAAAGAAAGCTGCGCCAATCGATCCAGTTGCCGCTGAAATACGCGGGTTACGAAACACCCGTACATCAAGTAGCGGCTCTTCAGTTTTTAACTCACACAAAATAAATGCGGCGAATAATGCTGCAGTTGCAACGAATGAAACGAGTGTGCGTCCACTCATCCAACCCTGATGCGGCGCCTCAATGACGGTGAAAACCAACAGTCCGACCATTGCAATCGAAAGAATGAAACCCTTCATGTCAATGGCTCGTGGGTTCGGATCTTTGGATGAAGGAATCAAGAGTGCACCAAGAGTTAATGCGATGACTCCCACAGGCAAGTTCACGAAAAAGACCGAGCCCCAATAAAAGTGTTCAAGTAAAACTCCGCCAGTGATTGGCCCGAATGCAACCGCAACACCCGAGACCGCCGACCACACACCAATCGCTTTCGCTCGCTCAATGGGATCGCGGAAAATGTCAATCACGATGGCAAGGGTTGCGGGGAAGATCGCCGCTGCACCAACACCCATCGCTCCACGCGCAATGATCAGGCTTGATGTCGACTGAGCGAATGACGCCCACACTGAACACGCCACAAAGGCAAGCATGCCGAACTGCATGACACCCTTACGACCGAGACGGTCGCCCAAGGCTCCAAACGCCAACAGCAAACAAGCAAAGACCAATGAGTACGAGTCAACAATCCACTGCAAACCACTCGTCGAGGCCCCAAGTTCACGCGACAAAGTGGGCAAAGCAACGTTGATGATGAGGTTGTCGACGACGACCATAAACAAACTGATGCAGAGCACCGGCAAGATGAGCCAACGGCGTTTTTGCACGATCGAGTTAGGATGAATATACATACTTGACACTGTCTAGTAGAAAAACTAGATAATGTCAAGTTATGTCCTCACTGAAATCAGAGTCGCTGCGACGAACGGTGCTAGATGCGGCCGTTGCAATCTCGGCAGCCAGTGGCCCCGACGCCATTTCGATGCGTGAAGTCGCTCGCGAAGCCGGAGTTTCGCACCAAGCCCCCTACCACCACTTCACCGACCGCTCGGGAATATTTGCCGCGATCTGCGAGGAAGGTTTCCGCCAACTGTCTGAAGCGCTGCTCGCTCCGCGCCCCTCAAATGACTCAAACATGTGTGAGTCGTATGTGCATTTTGCATTGCAACATCCTGGGCATTTTCGAGTGATGATGCGCAACGACTTATGTCAACTTGCTGACTATCCAAGCGCTCGAATGGAAGCCGATCGTGCCTTTGACATTCTTGTTGATGAGGTGAAGGCACTGCTCGGAGAAAGTGCCAGCCACGAACTGGTCAAAACTCAGACCGCCTACATGTGGTCGGTTGGTCATGGTCTGGCAACGTTGTTACTTGACGGTCCGCTCGAGTTAAAACTTGAAGGCATTGATGACGTGAACGCGTTCATTCATCGAGTCGCCCGAACAGCAGTAGCGTCCATTCATAGGTAATGAATCGGAGGACCAGAAATGCCGAAAAAGGTTTCTTTCGTTACGGCTGTCATAATTATCGCAGTGCTGCTTTTCATCGCGTTAAAAGCAAACACTTCAGATAGCGCCCAAGTAGCAGACTCAATCACTACATCAACTGAGGCAACAACTTCCTCAATAAGCGAGTCACCTTCTACTACTGATTCGCCAATAATTGCTGAGCAATCAATAGATGTTGCACAGGTGATTACGACTGTGGATGCACAGACAAAAGTCATTGCCACTTTGGGAGTCGGCAGTGGTCCTGGCGAAATTGCCTTTGAAGAATGCGTTGATTGCGAACCATTACTTCCATGGGCACCGGTACAAATGAGTGATGATCGAATCGTCATCGCCGACGGCGTCAATCATCGCTGGGTGATATTGAAAGATGGCGAATCATCAGAGTTTGTCTGGCCTAATTCTGCGATTGCCTCGGCACAACCAGTCATCGATGATGCTGATCGTGTGTACGTGATCATGCAAGGACGCTTTGGAGTTGATGGTGTGAACGTAGCCGAGTTGTGGGTCTATGAAGCAACCAACTTCGCCGAGCCAATCCTTCGCTACCCAGCAACACCAATCTTTAGTTCAACGATAGACCTCTCCCCCGAAGGCGTCTCGATTAATGATGTACTGATAGATGGCCTGCTACCTCAGATTAAAAATCGCCCTCAAGTTGAATTCGTTTCCTTTGATACGAGTGACCCCAATGACTCAACCCAAGTCAAAGTCACGTGGTCTGATCACACGACAAACACCTTCGTCTACAGCGAAGGCGAGTCTCCAGAACTGTTTGGTCCGATGCCCGCTCTTGATCAGGGGGACGTACTGATGCGGCTCCTGATTGATGGGCAATTTTTCATTGACCGGCTATCTGTTGATGGCACCGTCACACGAATGACCGTCGCTTCCAGTGGTGCAGTATTTGGTGCTGCTTGGGCTAATTCACAAGGATTTTTGCAACTTGAAACCGATGTCCCGAGTACACAATGGAAGATCGTTCACTACGACCTGCCCGAGTTGATGTGAACTGAGTTGCACCAATAACCCACGCCAATGTTGGCATCACTAAAGCAAGCGTGACAGGCTCAATGTATGCAGTTTGACATCGCAATTATCGGAGGTGGACCCGGAGGTTCATCGGCCGCAATATCAGCTGCACGCGCCGAACTTCGTGTGGTGTTATGCGAAAAAGGTCCTTACGGCCGCGACAAGGTATGTGGCGATGGTTTAACGCCGCGGGCTATTGCGGCTCTCAATGATTTAGACATTGATCATTCAGTTGCCCATCGCATTGATGGCCTACGCATGATTGCTGGCAAGAAGCAACGCGAGCTTTCATGGCCAACCACCGATCGCTTCCCAAACCATGGTGCAGTATGGCCGCGACAGAAATTTGATAATCATCTGCTTGATGTCGCAATCGAGGCTGGTGCTGATGTTCGGTTTGGTTCAGAAGCCTTACCTGTCATTGAAGATGGTGTTGTTGTTGGCATTGAAGTTAACGGCGAAGTCTTGCGCTCATCACTCGTGGTCCTCGCCACCGGCGCCCAGGGAGCAGCGGCAAAAATGCTTGGCGCAGTTCGCGACCCCGATGAAACCTTTGGATTAGCGATTCGTGCTTACGCGCCGACTCCTCGTCATGCCGAACGTCATCTCGAAGCGTGTTTGAGTTTGCGTGACGAACACGGGACCCCGGTTCCTGGATATGGCTGGATGTTTCCAGCGGGCGATGGCACCGTCAATATTGGTGTTGGTGCACTGAGCACCATGAAGGGTTTCAAGAAACTCAATCTCAATACCTTGCTTGATCAATACGCTTCAATTGTTCGAGAACCTTGGTCGTTGGGTGACTATGTTGAAAAGCCACGTGCGTGGCGTTTACCGATGAGTTGCATCCGACGCCACGGGTCAGGTTGGGTTGCTGTTGGGGATGCAGCCGGATTTGTGAATCCGATGAATGGTGAAGGCATTGATTACGCGCTTGAGTCGGGCGCACTCGCCGTGAAGTGCTTCATTGATAATCCGGTGACTGCACCCAGGTCATACGACACTCAAGTAGGCGAACGCTTCGACGCGTTCTTACGTACTGGCCGACGATTCAGTTTCATCATCGGTCATCCGTGGTTGTTACGCCCAGGTTTACGCGTCGCGGTCGGAACTCAATCGGCAGCGGACATCACGCTTGCAGTCATGGGAAATTTGATTGACTCAACGACACCTGGTGTTGCAGGAAAAGTCATGCGACTCGCTGACAACACGTTGCGCATTGCCGACCCGCTACTTCGTCGCACCCGCGCCTAAGCCAATAACAGAGCGCCGTATTTATCGAGCGAAATATTCGTTGCGACTAGATGTTGTGCAGAACCTTGTGCATCTCGCAAGCACCTTTGTAAAGGGCTTGAGTTAAACAACGCCCCAGCGCCAGCAAAACTCATGAGCCGCGAAATTGCTGCTACAGCATTCTCAGTGCAATAGGCAGTCATGGCGGCGACTGCTGCTTCGTCACTTGCGGTAAAAGCAGCACCACTTTCCATCGCAACGTCTACTGCTGCAAGCGTTGCATGAGCATGGGCTTGCATGGCCTGCAATTGTTGCGAACTTCGGCCGAGCTCGTATTGAAACGCTCCACGATCAGCAAGTCGGCCGTCGAACCCACGTGCTTTGCCGCGTGCGTAGACAACGAGTTCATCCAAGAATCGCTTACACGCGCCAAAGGTGAATCCGAGATTTTCTCCAGCTACAAAAATGTTGTAGATCAACCCAAAAATCGCACCACCACGCTTAGCTGGATCCATCGGGTTAACGGTTAACGCAGTCGGAACAAACACATCTTTTGCGGTGATCGACACACTGCCGGTTCCCTTCAGCGCCATCACATTCCATTCGCCGTGCACCGTGGCTTCGGCAGTACGAATAACTGCAAGCGTGATTGAAGGTTGTTCGGCTGCTTCAATTGCAGTCAACATGGCCCAATCGGCATGGCGAACTCCACTTGCATAGTTCCAAGTACCGTTCATCAGGATTCCGCCATCAACCCGCGTGAAGGTTCCGGTTGGTGCAGCGACAGCTGCGAGAAACGGTGACGGATCCGAACCGAACAATATTTCAATTCCTTCGTCACTCAAACGAGATCCGGCAGCAGCAGCAGCACCAGCGTGATTGAAACCTGTCCATGCAGCTGTTGCGTTCGAATAACTCAACGCCGTAAAGTACCGGCACTGATCGGCTAGTGGCAATCGATCTCCACCGACTTCAAGTGGTGCCTTGATCATAGGTACACGAATCTGACGCATCAGATCAACTAAGGCCTGTGGCGCATCGCCCAATTCTTCGGACTCTGCCGCGGTTGCATCAAACTGCTCATGTAGTTCAGCGATTTCAGCAACTAACTGTTCGATAGGACGGGCTACGTAACTAGCCGCACGCGTTGACAGCATCGTCATTAGAAAACTCCTTCATAACTGCCACCATCAAGTTGCAGGTTTTGTCCACTGATATATCCAGCCTGTGCAGCGCAAAGAAAAGCAAATGCGTCACCAAATTCGTCGGGGCGACCAAGTCGACCAGCTTTGATGGACGCAATTTGTTGTGCCCGTGCTTCTTCATACGTGATATTCAGCATTTTCATAGCCAACTGTGCCATTTGTTCTTGGCGAGCAGTATCAAATCTTTCGGGCAACAATTGGTTCACCGTGACATTGAACTTAGCTAGGTCTTTTGACAGACCTTTTAAGACACCGGTGAGCCCAAGGCGTGTTCCGTGCGACAAACTCATCAATGAATTCGGCGATTTCACCATGGCCGAACTCACAGCCACAATTCGTCCAAACTGGCGTTCTTTCATACCCGGCACAACACGTTGCACGAGCCCGATGGGTCCGGTGAGCGCTTGCAAAATCGCGCTATTCCAATCTTCGATTTCAATATCTAGAAAACTTTTCGGTGAAGGGCCCTGACCATTTAACAAAACAATGTCTGGTTGCGGACAAGCAACCATAAGTTCGTCCTGCACACTCGCCAAAGACGAATCGCCCACAACTCCTCGTGCTTCAACGCCATAACGTGATGTGAGTTCTACGACAGCAATGTCTACATCTGCTTGAGTGCGACTATTGATGACAACATTGACTCCTTCGCGTGCAACGCTTTCGGCGCAAGCTCTTCCGAGTCCACGACTTGAGCCCGCAAGAATCGCCCATCGGCCTGTAATTCCGAGGTCCATGTTTATTTCAATCCGATGGCTTCGCGAGCGGCTGCAATAGCCGGAAGATCTGAAGGACTAAAGAATTCTTCGGGCGGATCTTTCGGACCCCACACCGCGAAGCCAGCTGGCCCATCTTCACCTTCCCAATCAAGTCGACGATGTTCGCGATCCCAGACTTCATCATCGACGATTTGGTCCATATCGGAAAAGAACTCAAACATGTTCCCTGATGGATCTTTCAAATACCAAAAAACATTGGCACCCAAATTGTGGCGACCGACTCCGATGACACTCGAAACTCTTTCATCTGTCAAAGCGTTTGAACCTGCGAGCCCCACTGCATCGATGTCATCAACTTCAACTGCATAGTGATTCAAATAAGATGTCGGTCCAGGCTGAATCATGAAGTTGTGGTGATCAGATTCAACGCGTAAGAAAGTGGCAAAACCTTTCATGATTTGGTCAGAGATACGAAAGCCCAAGACATGGGCGTAGAAATCAACTGCCTCTGGAAGGTGCGGTGTCCCAAGAACGACGTGGCCAACGCGACGCACAACCGGAGATTGCGTGTGTAACACCGCGTCGGCACGAGTATTGACGCGAGTGCGTTCGCCAGGTCCGTTAAAGGCGCGCGACTGTGTGGGCGTCAATGCATGCGGCGAACCAACATCAATCACGATGGAGTGGCCAAAAACCGGATCAACACATCGCAATGTGGTGCTGTCTGAAGTTGAAACGATTCCAGCATCGGTCAGTCGTCGAGCGATTGCAGCAATGTCAGATTCGGCTTCACAACTGAGATGCATGGAAGACAAGTGACGGTACGAACTTTCGGCTACTTGCATCTGCACTGGGCGGTCAGGTGTACCCAACACGCCATCTGCGGTTGCGTTCATTCCGTGCTGCAACCAAAAGTCGAATAGTTCTTGCGGTTGCGGAACCGAGATTTGAATGTCTAAAAGTCCGTTCAGAGCCATCCCAAAATAGTACGATATCAAACTATTTGATGTCAAACTATCTGCCTAGAATAGTGACATGGACATTGGGAAATACGTTGATGAAACAGTGTCGTCCTGGCACGAACAGAGACCGGACATCGATTTCAAACCCATGGGCCACATGCTGCTTTTCCATGCAATTGCTGAAGCTACGTTGGCCAAAATTCAGACCATTACCAAAGCTCACGGACTGACCGTTGGCGAGTTTGACGTGCTGGCCACCCTTCGCCGTCATGGTACCGACAGCACGTTGACTCCGTCGTACATTGCCGAAGTCGCCATGGTGTCACCTTCTGGACTGACGCATCGGCTCACACAATTAGAGCAAGCGGGGCACATCACGCGTAGCGCGGACAATACTGATCGTCGAAGTTCGCTCGTTTTGATCACTGCAAGCGGTGCGGCAGTTGCCGAACAAATCGTTGAGTTGATCGCCGAGCACAGTAAGCGCTTGTACGAAGCGATACCCAGCAAACATCTTGAGCAATTCAGCAAGGTTATTGCTCAATTGTCAGAGAACTTGGAATCAGAACTACTGGTCTCGTAGCAGAGCTATCACTAGCAATTAAGCGTGCTGACCACCGGTGTGGGCAAAAGTCTTACTTGTGATCTGCCAACGTCCATCAAGGATTGATAACTGGAAGAAATCCGTAAACGAAAGCCCTCCCCAAAATCCTTCTTCTGTCACCGTCGCCGTAGCAGCCGTATGAGCAATCTGAATATCGACTATTTTTGCAGACGTCGGGTGGCCAGGCGACTCAACCATAAATGCCACAAAGCCTTCTTTGTCCATGTCGTAATCAACGCCATCCAACGCGCCAAACCACCGTGCACTTTTGTGAAAGGCCTCGTTTAACTGGTCGGCATTTCCGTTTCCGGCACCGTCGATGTAGAGATTGACAACCCTCATGACTTCTGACCTGTGTTGGCTCATCGCATTCCCCCAAACGCTCAAAGTGATCCACGAAGATGTGGATGGCTGGGGCGAACCTTAACTTCAGCACCACAACTATGCAATCTATATTTAGGCCAATCACTCAATTAAACAGCAATAACCCCGCGCCAACAGGGCATACGCGTTCTACGACTTGCGAATCACGCCGTCTTTCACTGCGGCTGCAGCGACTGCCGGCGCCACACGCTCAACGATTGTTCTGTCGAATACCGATGGCACCACGAAATCTGGTGACAACTGGGCGTCGGTTACCGACTCGGCAATGGCGATTGCGGCTGCCAATTTCATGCCTTCAGTGATGTCTGTTGCATTGGCGTCAAGTGCACCACGGAAGATGCCGGGGAATGCCAGCACGTTATTGATTTGGTTCGGATAGTCACTGCGACCCGTTGCCATAACTGCAGCAAGACCATCGACCTGCTCTGGACGAATTTCTGGGTTCGGGTTAGCCATCGCAAACACAATGGGGTTCTTCGCCATCGAGCGCACATCGGCCGGAGTAATGAGATCTGGCCCACTGACCCCTACAAATACGTCTGCGCCTTTCATGACGTCGCTAATGGTTCCCATCTTTCGCGACGAATTTGTGTTAGCCGCAAACCATTCTTTTGCTGAGTTCATTTCACCTCGACCGGTGTAAATGGCACCCACTCGATCGCAACCAATGACATCGCCAATACCAGCGTTGAGCAAAATCTTTCCAATGGCAACACCTGCGGCTCCAACACCAGCGATGACAACTGTGAGATCTTCCATTTTCTTGCCAGTAATTTTCAATGAATTCCACAACGCTGCCAAGGTGACGACAGCCGTGCCATGTTGGTCGTCGTGGAACACAGGAATGTCAAGACTCGCACGCAGACGTTCTTCAATTTCGAAACACTCTGGTGCTTTGATGTCTTCCAAGTTGATTCCGCCAAATGTTGGGGCAATTCGTTGCACAAAATCAACAACTTCATCGGCGGTTTGGGCATTGATACAAATCGGGAAGCCGTTCACCCCACCGAACTCTTTAAACAACAGGGCCTTGCCCTCCATAACAGGCATTGCACCCTCTGGACCGATGTCGCCAAGTCCGAGCACCGCAGTTCCATTGCTCACAATGGCAACAGTGTTTTTGCGGATGGTGTACTTATGTGAAAGCGATGGATCATTTTCAATCGCAGTACAAACACGCGCAACACCTGGCGTATAGGCCATAGACAAATCATCGCGATCATTCACTGGAGCTGTGCTCAGAACTTCAATCTTTCCGGCCTCATGCATACGGAAAGTTCGGTCCCACCAATCGAGAACTGTGACACCATCGAGTTTTTGTACTGCCGCAACGATTGTGTTTTGATGCTCTTCGTTTCGGCAGTGAACGACAAGACTGCGGCGAAGAACTGGACCACGAACATCAAAACCATCAAGAGCGCCGATGTTTCCGCCTGCTTCACCAATGGCGGCGCACAACCGCCCAAGGGTGCCTGGCACATTGTCAAGCTGACAATCGAGAGAGATGGAAAATGCAGCGTTAGGGAGAGTTGACATAAGACCTCTTATGTTACGGACTTAGCACCCAGTTGTCAGTTGACACTCAACTGAAATCGACGAACTTGGCCGGCGAATTACTCAATTCGCAAGCCCGAGATTGCACGAGCAATCACCAGCTGCTGAATCTCTGAGGTGCCTTCGAAGATGGTGTGAATCTTGGCGTCGCGATGCATGCGCTCGACGTGGTATTCACGGGTGTAGCCATAACCACCAAGAATCTGAATTGCTTCTTCGGTCACACGCACCGAGGTCTCTGATGCGTAGTACTTGCTCATTGAACCTTCGGCGTTCTTGAAGCCTCCGTTACGAGCCATCCACGCTGCACGCCAAATGAGCAAACGTGATGCATCTATTTGTGTTGCCATGTTGGCCAACTTGAAGGCAATCGCCTGATTCATGATGATCGGCTTGCCGAAAGCAACGCGCTCTTTTGCGTAATCAAGAGCGATCTCATAGGCACCACGGGCGATACCCAAAGCCTGGGCACCTACTGACGGACGAGTTGCCTCAAAGGTCGCCATTGCGGGCTGCTTGCCACCGGCATGTCCACCTTCACGTGCTCGTGCCAACTTGGCGTCGAGTTTTTCTTTTCCACCTAATAAACAACTGCCAGGTACTCGCACATCGTCGAGCACAACTTCGGCCGTGTGCGAAGCCTTAATGCCATGCTTCTGATATTTCTGACCCTGTGACAAGCCCTTGGTACCCGGAGGAATAATGAAAGAAGCCTGACCACGACCCTTGAGTTCGGGATCTACAGCAGCAACAACAACGTGGACATTGGCGATACCACCGTTGGTGATCCAGGCCTTTGTTCCGTTGATCACCCATTCGTCTTTAGCTTCGTCGTAAACAGCGCGGGTGCGCAATGATGAAACATCTGAACCGGCATCGGGTTCGCTCACACAGAATGCACCCAACTTGATGTCATCGGGAGTGCCGTAACACTGCGGAACCCATTCCATCAATTGTTCAGGAGTTCCGTTACCACTAATACCTGCAGCAGCCAAACCAGAACCCATGATGGCCATACCAATACCGGCGTCACCCCAGAAGATTTCTTCAATGGCAACTGGCATCGTGAGACCAGTGGTGTCGGTCATGGCATTCATCAAAAATTCAAAACCGTACAAACCAATTTTTGAGGCTTCTTGTACAACGGGCCACGGGAATTCTTCGCGGTCATCCCATTCTTGAGCATGAGGGCGGATCTGGTCGACTGCGAACTGGTGAATCCAGTCTTTGATCTGCAGTTGATCATCGTTGAGATGCATTGAAAATTCAGCCATGAGCCGATGTTACTCGTTGGTAATACTTTCCACCACATTCGTTAGGCAGGTCTTGTCGATTACTGACAGACTCAACATATGTCCGAAGCAACCTCGACGTCAGCGGTCAGCCTTCGCGGAATTGTGGCGGCATTAGTCAGCGCCGTTGGTGCACTACTACTCATCGTTGCGCCTGGGCGGGCAGCCGATTGGTTAGCTGAAGGTCTCATGCTGGCCACAGTTGGCGTGTTACTTATTGCAGTCGGACTTGCGTTCGTCGTGTCGTCTCATCGGACCATTTTGTATTCAGTAGTGATACTGATGACCCTCGTGGCCGCGTGGCTCATCATCACGCGAACAGCTGGTTACCCGTTTGGACCATGGTCTTCGGTGACTCCGCAAATGGGGCCGTTTGAAGTGCTCGTCCTCGGTTTGTCAATCATCAGTCTCACCTTGGCCATCGCCACCTTGGTCGTTGGCACCGAGCACCTCGGGACACCAGGCATTCGTTTCGACACACTCGCACCGTTCGCAATCGTCCTTGTAGCCCTACCTGGAATCGCAGTCAGTAAGTGGGCAGACAATGGCGCGCACATTCTTGGTTCAAGTCACACGCATTCACACACGATGTCTTCAACGTCAAATATGCCCGGCATGGATCACAGCATGATGTCGATGATGACCGTTGATGAACGCGTGCAATTTGGTCAGCAGTTAGACATCGCCCGCGAAGCCGCCTTGAAGTTTCCAACTTTGGCGGATGCGCGCGCTGCTGGTTGGATCATGGTTGGTGGATATGTGACTGGTGCGGGTCAGATGTTGATGGATCCCAACGGCAATTCTCGAGATCAATTGTTTGATCCAGCAGTCCCCCAAGGTTTGCTCTATGCATCGTCCATCGATACTGCGCCCATTGTGGGATTGCAGTACAACGCATGGACGAGTGACGGGTCAACGCCCGTTGGCTTTATTGGTCAAGACATGTTGTGGCATATGCATACCGGCACTTGCAAAGTAAACGATTCTTTTGCCGTTGTTTACGACGAATCAATCGCCGGAAAAGCGTGTTCAAAAATCAAAGGCACGCTCACCAATACGGTGTCATGGATGGTGCGGGCTTGGATTGTGCCAGGTTGGGAAAGCTCGCAGGGTCCGTTGTCCCACGAGAACCCACTATTGCCGTAAATTTCACACGATCTGGTCTGGCAAAGTTGCAGAAAACCTCAGCAAAAGCCGACCAGATCGCTATTTGCGAGAGGTGCGGCGTTTGTTGTTGACAAAATCGACCAGAACGTAGTCGCCGAGGTTGTCACTGTTCGTCATAAATGCACGACCACCATTGAGGGCCGTCATCTGCTCGACAAAATGTTGCAAGTATTGGTCGGGATCAAGCATGAACGTGTTGATGCGGATGTTGTCTTTCGTGCAACGCATTGCCTCACGAAGAGTTGCTTCAACCGTTAATTGCTGGGCTTCGTAGCCATCAAAGTAGGTGAACCACGGATCACCTTGCGGAGTGATGTGTGCAGTGGGCTCGCCGTCGGTGATCATGATGATCTGCTTGTTACCCGTTTGACGGCTCAACATTTTGCGAGCCTGACCAAGGGCGTGATGCATGTTGGTGCCTTGCATTCCGGTCAGTGAGGCTTCAATCAATTCATCGGCTTTAATTTCCCAAGCCACATGCCCAAACATCAATACGCCGAGGTAGTCGCGCGGGTATTGCGATGACATCAACGACTGCAAAGCAACTGCAACTTTTTTGGCTGGCCCCCAACGACCATCACGCACCATTGAATACGACGCGTCAAGCATCAACACCGTTGATGAGCGAGTGAGATGTTCGGTCTGTTCAATTTCGAAGTCTTCAGGCGACAACTTGACTGGGGTCCCCTGCCCACCACGACGCAATGCATTGCGAATCGTGCGCTGCAAATCAAGATTGAACGGATCGCCGTATTCGTATTGCTTGGTATCGTACGTGCGCTCGTGACCTTGACCAAAGCGGTTTTGTTGGTGCTGGCCCTGCTTGTCTTTGGACAAATTCGAGAACAAGTCACGCAATGATTTCGAACCGATTTTGCGCATGCCCTTCGGCGTCACTTCTAATTTGCCATCTTTTTGGTGAATCAAACCTTCACGCTCAAGCTCTTTCACCAACTTGGCCAGTTTTTCCATTGAGCGAGCAACATCATCGCCCATCAATTCGCGTACACGATCCATGTCGGCCTCAGCAAGTTGCTGCGGAGACGTTGGGTTGTTCATTAAGTCTTCGAGGCGATCGAGTTCAGCAAGATCTTTCATCGTCTGCATTGCTTGGTCAAATCCCATCGGGTCTTCACCTTGCATTTCGTAACCCTGACCTTGACCAAGGCCCGGGAACATCTGCATCATGCTTTGCGACAACTGATTCATTTCGTCTTGCATATCTGAATCTTGCATGAGCATCTGCGACAACTCTTGCAACTGCTGACGCTGTTCGGGCGACATTGAATTGAGCATGTCTTGAGCGGCTTGCATCTGACGAGCGATCTGCTCCATCAGTTCATCAAACGATTTCGGGTTCTCTGGAAAGAACTCGCCATGTTCTTGCATGAACTCTTCGAACTTTTCGTCTTCACCATTGTTGTGGCGCTCGATCATCTCGTTGAGCGCCTTCATCATTTCTTTCATGCGTTGCATGTCTTCAGGTGATGTGCTCTTCATTGCCGACGAAACTTTGTCGAAGTTCTGCTGCATGAGTTGTTCACGGAGTTTTTCCATGAGCTGTTCAAATCGCTGCTGCGCCTCAGAAGACTCAAAGTCGTACGACTGCAGTTCGCGCACTTTGCCAGCCAGGTCGTCGGGCATCATGTCGAGTCGGAAGTTACGCTCCATCGCGGCATTGCGCGCGTTTTCAGCGCGGCGCTCATCACCACTCTTATCGGCGTCCATGACCGACTGTTCAACGGCATGACGCTCTTCATCCAAGATGTCGTCAAGCGCGTCGGCGATTTCTTGAAAGACCCCGTTCGGGTCGCCTTTTTCGAGCAAATCTTGACGAGCCTCTTTCAATTTGCGGCGCATCTCGCGCAGGCCTTGCATCCGCTCGCCGTTCGGGTCGGTGGCCCCACGCTCCATCAAACGTCGTAAAGCCCCACGCAGATCGCCATTTTGTAACAAATCATCGGACATTTCGTCGAAGAGATCACTGGCTTCTAGGTCGAACCCAGTCTGGGTTCCGTCCCATCGCGAATATGTGGACCGCGCAGTCATATGCGCACGCTAGTACCCAAATCCCGCCATTGACCCGTCGAAGCAAGGGGGTAGTCTGACGAGAGCCATGAAAGTTGAACGCACCTTCGTTTTTGTTGACCTCTCGGGGTTCACCAAGTACACCGCGGCAAATGGCGACTCCGCAGCCGGAAATATTCTCACCAAATTTCGGGCTGAAGTTCGCGATGTCGCGGCTTCGTGGGGTATTCGAGTCGACAAATGGCTCGGTGATGGCTGCATGATCGTTTCGGTCGAACAAGATATGGCCATCGGCTTTGCTCTCGACATGCAAAAGCGTTGCGAAGATGTCTGCCGCCCCCTCACCGTTCGCGTCGGCTTGGCTACTGGCGAAGTATTGATGTTTCAGGGTGAGGATTACATCGGCACGTCGGTCAACTTGGCCTCGCGCTTGTGTGACGTCGCCGAACACAACGAAGTTCTCATGCCTCGCTCCGACCTGCGTCGTTTGCCGCCCGGTGTCACCGAAAACAATCACGACAATGTTGTGTTGCGCGGACTCGGCGAAGTTGAAGTTGTCAACTTGACCGCCCAAGACAAAATTGGTGGTAATAACGACACGGGTGAGTTGTGGACTCGCTCGCCCTTCGTTGCGTAATCACCGAGTGCACGCGTTTTCAAGGCCGCGATGACTGATCCAACTCCGGGTTTTTACCTACCCGCGCAATTCGCTGTTGGTCCCGATGGACAAGCGCCATTTCGCACACATTTCGAAGAGATCATCAACTCGTACGCGATTGCAGGAGCAACTCAATTGCGTTTGGGTTTTGATTGGTCGCAACTACAACCCCGTGCTGGCGGGCTTGATGGCAAATGGGTTGAGTGGTACCGCGATGTAATCAATGCCGCCACTGGTGTTGGTATTCAAGTGTGGGCGTCGTTGCTTGAACGCGAAGCCCCGCACTGGTTTGATGACGAACGAGGTTTCAGTGACGCCAAAAACGCTGGTCGCTATTGGCCTCGTTTTATTGAGATGGCCGCCGATTCATTTGGTGATCTCGTTGCTGGATGGTTTCCAATTGACGACCCGATTGGTTATGCAACCCGCCACGAACCCGATGATGCAACGCGCCACGGTGAAATGGTCGACACGATGATTGTGGCCTGGCGCGATGCCTGGCGTATTTTGCGCGGTGGACCACCAGTCGCAAGTTCGTTCGGTGTGCGCATGGTGCGCGCCATTGACGAATCACAAATTGCTATTGATCTTGCCAAACGTGAAGATCACATTCGTTGGAAAACATTCTTGCGCGGAATTCGCGACGGCAACATCGTCATTCCTGGTCGAGCCGATCGTGAACTTGCCGACCTTGCTGGATCAATTGACTTAGTAGGTATTACCTTCCGATCAGACTTGGGCAAAGATCAAGCGATCACCGATGATTCATTACGTCGTTGGCAAGAACGCGCAACGATGTTGATTCATCGTGCAAACAATGAATCGCCTGATCGACCAATTGTCATTTCCTATCGGTCTGCTCGATGGGGTGTGAGTGAAACAGTCAGTGATGCCGAAGTATTGACCGAAGCTTTTGAACGAGCAGTTGCGGCATCAGTTTCAGATGGAATTGACATCCAACATGTCTTCACCAATCCCCCGCGGGACAAGAAGAACTAGTTATTTAATAGCTGTCGGCGCAACGGGCGCACCAACAGCACGAGTAAACGGCAATGGTGTTGCAGTGAGCATGAAGTCATATTGACCGTCGGCTGCGCAATCTGCCGCCAATTCATCCAGCAACCAGTTCTGACCTTGCGTTAAACCAATATCGCGAATATTGATCATGTGTACTGGCAACATCGCGGCTGGGTCTTCTGGTGGGTAACACTCAAACACGATTGTGTCAGTAGCAACGATGGCTACATCGTTGTCACGCACCCACTGAATGCTCTTTTGACCGAGGCCCGGCGTTGGGTACGAGTAATGGACTTTGTTGCCTTCGCGCAACCAATGCATGTGACCCGTGCGCACGCACACGATGTCACCTGGCAAAACTTTCAAACCGGCTTTTGTAGCCGCTGCTTCAAGGTCATCGCCGCTGATGGCGTAACCCTCGTCGAAGAAATCAACTCCGTGCAATCGGGCAATGTCTAAAAGAATTCCGCGTGAAACAACTGGCCCAACCTTTTCGATACCAAGTTCAGTTGCGCCAGTTTCATTGGTCGTTGTATCTGAGAGTCCGTTATATAGAAGTCCGTCGTAACCGACATGGGCCAAAGAATCAAGGTGAGTTGACGCTTGGACTCCCATACTCACTGCGTCATCACTGGATGTGAAATCGCCGGGGTCACCGGTCATCGAATGGTTGAGCGAGATCATGGTGCGCTCGGGGTTGATGCGACCAGGAATGAATCCGAGTTGTGGACCGTCTTCATCAAATGGGTATGTGAGAGAAAAGACTTTGCCTTGACGTGCCGCAGCCATGCCACGTCTAATTGCCACATCATCAATGAGATTCAAAGTTCCGCGTCGATCGTCCGCACCCCAGCGTCCCCAGTTTGAAACGTTGGCCGCTAACTCACGTAAGTAATCAGGCATTGTCATGATTTTTCCCCGTCTCTCATCATCAAATTGTCAGCTGATCAGCCGTACAACAATTCGGCCATCGTGCGCAGAGTTTCTGGTGCGCCACCAACAACCAATGTTGTCACCTTGCTTTCGCGCCATGCCGCAAGATCGTCTTTAATCTTCGCGGGCGAACCAACCAAACAAATTTCGTCAATCATTGCCTTCGGCACAGCAGCAATCGCATCGTTCTGATGTCCGCTTAAGAAAAGACTTTGAATCTTGTCGACCGCTTCTTCGTAACCAAGTCGGCGGAAGACATCAGCATGGAAGTTCATTTCTTGCGCACCCATGCCACCGACGTACAGCGCAATGGTTGGACGCAATTTGTCGTACGCCTTATCCATGTCTTCGTCGATCGCCACATTGGCCATCGCCAAGATTTCAAAGTTATCGGCATTGCGTCGCGCCGTTGGTCGAGCGAATCCTTCACTCAGATGCTTGGCATACATCTCTTCATGACGTGGTGCATAAAAGATCGGGAACCATCCATCAGCAATTTCGGCGGCCAACGCCACATTCTTCGGACCTTCAGCTCCGATGAATATTGGCAAGTCGACGCGCAACGGGTGAGTCATCACATTGAGCGCCTTACCGAGACCCAAACCATCAGTTGCCGGAATCGGATACTCGGGCCCAGCATTGGTGAGCCGTTCTTCACGATCCAAAATCTTGCGAATGATGTCGACATATTCACGAGTACGCGCCAATGGTTTGTTGAAACGTTGCCCGTACCAACCTTCGACAACTTGCGGACCGCTGACACCAAGCCCAAGACAGAAGCGTCCACCCGACAGGTGGTCCATGGTGATGGCAGCCATGGCAGTCGCGGTTGGGGTTCGGGCCGATATCTGCACAATGTTGGTCGCGAGACGCAACTTGGTTGTTGCTGCTCCCCACCAGGCGAGCGGCGAAATGGCGTCGCTACCCCACGACTCGGCGGTGAACACCGTCTCGTAGCCCAGGCTTTCGATCATCTTCAATGTTTCGGGCACGCCGGCGGGCATCGAGCGACCCCAATATCCGATGTGCCACCCGAGTTTGAGATCAGTCGTCATAGATATTTCACAGTAGTTGGCAACGACATTTCGGCGGGTCTTCTGCTAGAAACTTGAGGGCACTAACAGGGGATTCCCAGGGGGAAACATGGATATCGGGTACACCGACGAACAGCAGGCGATGCGCACCGAGTTGCGCTCGTACTACGAGAAGCTCCTCGACGAAAAGACCGTCAAGGATCTGAGCACCAGCCACGGAATTGGCGAAACTCCGCGTCGAGTCTGGAAGCAAATGTGTGCCGATGGTTGGGCTGGCATTGGTTGGCCCAAAGATTTTGGTGGTCAGGGTCGTAGCGCCATCGAACAATTCATCTTCTTTGATGAGTCAATGCGCGCTGGTGCTCCGGTTCCAATGTTGAGCATCAACACTGTTGGACCAACCCTCATGAACTTTGGTACTGAACAGCAGAAAGAATTCTTTTTGCCCAAGATCTTGAAGGGTGATCTGCACTTCTGCATCGGATACAGCGAACCAGGTTCTGGCACCGACTTGGCATCGTTGCAAACTCGCGCCGTCCGCGATGGTGATGTGTATGTGGTGAATGGTCAAAAGATGTGGACATCGTTGTCAAGCGATGCCGACTACTGCTGGCTCGCAGTGCGCACCGACGC
>Ga0114966_10001549_pt1 | contig 21083 bp, 15 predicted proteins | sample M_130207_XF_Meta_FD_87029 | JGI IMG/M metagenome (GOLD analysis project Ga0114966, IMG submission 87029) | Freshwater microbial communities from Lake Montjoie, Canada to study carbon cycling - M_130207_XF_MetaG | ecosystem: Environmental > Aquatic > Freshwater > Lake | place: Lake Montjoie... | reverse complement strand
CGACCTGAACGTGCTGCCCGACGGACGCCACATGACGGACGAGCTGCGCGCATTCTTCATCGCCCACGGCGCACGCATCGAGCGGCGCCGCGTCTTCCTCCCGCCGCGCTCGCAAAAGTAGGCTTCAGCGATAGACACGGATCGACCTTCGGCGGAATCGCGCCAAGATTTTCGCTGCCGACGCGAGAGGGATTCAATCCTAGTCTTAATCACCATCCTGAACATGGCGCTCGGGAAGACGGAGTAAGATTAGGATTACGAAAAAAGACGGGGCTCTGCTGTCCTACTTCCCGGCGGGGCCGTAGCCCTTCGCGGGCGTGCCGTCGTCGTTCAGCTTCCCGGCGCTCCAGAGCACGCCGCGCGTGACGAGATCGAGGTAGCGCGCGTCCTCCACGGTCGCGTTGTTGTGGCCGATCGTCGTCGAGAAAACGCGTGTCTTCTTCGGGCCGTACTCATTCGTCCACGCGACGACCGTCTCCGTCTCCTTCGTCGCGCCATCCTTGCCCTTCGTGATCTGCTTGCCCTTCGCGAGCTCCTTGCCGGTGAGGATCTGGATGTTGTTGTAGAGTTCCTCCTTGATCGTCGTCCAGTCCGCGAGGCCCTTCGTGATCGGCGAATCCTTCGCGGTGAATGTGATCGCGATCGGCTCCTGCGGACCGTGGCCGGTGGATTGCAGGCCGAGGTATTCGTACCAGCGCGCGTTGTCCGCGCCGGGCGACACGGGCTTCTGGAATTCGCCGAAGCGGTAGCAGTGCATCGCGCAATGCAGGTTTACGCCGGGGATGCCGTCGGCATGCGGTTTGATCACGCCTGCGATCACCGCCGGGTCCGTGATGCCCGCCGAGCATTCGTCGTGGATCACCACGTCGAATCCCTTCGCGTAATCGGGATTCCCGTAGATCGGCAGCGGGGGCTTCACGCTCTTGTCGTCCGTGTGAATCTGCTCCACGAGCACGTTCGCGCGCGCCTCGATTCCCTTTTTCAAAATGTCCTTCTGCGCCGGATAGTCGTGGCAGCAGCCGCCCGTGATGAGCAGCACGCGCAGCGGCTTCGGCGCATCGGCGGCGAATGAATGAAGACCGAGTGCGGACGAAATGACGAGGGCGAGGAAGGATGAGCGCTTCATGGAATGTGGTGTGCGAGGGGTGATTCGGGCGCTCCGTTTGTCTTAGGCCGGTTGGCGCGGCAAGCGTTTCCTCGTGCGCACCGCCGTAGCTGCGTTTGTAAAAGCGCGGCTACGGATGACGCTCCGCCCCTTCGTCATTTCTCATTCGTCATCCGTCATCTCCCCGCGCCCGGCCCCTCGGCCACATACCACCCGTAAGTCTGCCGAATTCCCTCGCGCAGCGCGATGCGCGGCTTCCAGCCGAGCGAGAGCAGGCGCGTGCTGTCCATGAGCTTGCGCGGCGTGCCGTCGGGCTTCGTCGTGTCGAATTTGAGCGCGCCCGAAAATCCGATCACCTCGCAGATCGTCTCGGCGAGTTCGCGGATCGTCACGTCGTCGCCGAAGCCCACATTGATCAGCGCGGGATCGTCGTGCGTCTCGATGAGGAAACGGCACGCGGCGGCGAGATCCTCCACATGCAGGAACTCCCGGCGCGGCGTGCCCGTGCCCCACACGATCACCTCCTTCGCCCCCGCGAGCTTCGCCTCATGCACCTTCCGCAGCAGCGCAGGGAGCACGTGCGAATTGTTCAGATCAAAATTGTCGCCCGGGCCGTAGAGGTTCGTCGGCATCGCGCTGATGAACCTTTTCCCAAACTCCCGCGCATACGCCTGACACAGCTTGATGCCCGCGATCTTCGCGATCGCATACGCTTCGTTCGTCTGCTCCAACGGCCCGGTGAGAAGTTCGCTCTCGGCGATCGGTTGCTTCGCGAATTTCGGATAGATGCACGAGCTGCCGAGGAAGAGCAGCTTCTCCACGCCGAAGTCCGCCGCAGCCTCGATGACGTTGTTCTGAATCTGCAAATTCCACAGCAGGAACTCCACGGGGAAATCGTTGTTCGCCTTGATGCCCCCGACCTTCGCCGCCGCGACCGCCACGACCCGTGGCCGCTCCGCCTCAAAGAACGCACGCGTCGCCTCGCGATCACGCAAGTTCAGCTCACGCGAACGCCGCGTGAGCAGGTCCGTGTAGCCCCCGCGCTGGAGTTCGCGGAGGATTGCCCCACCGGCGAGCCCGCCATGGCCTGCGACAAAAATACGGTCGTTTTTCTGCATCGTCCACGAGCCATAGACGCGGCGGCGGGAAAAGAAAAGCTCGGCGCGCTCCGCGGTGAAATCGCAGACTGCGGGAAATGCGCGCACTCCTTCTCATCCTCGACAGCGTCGGTTGCGGCGGAGCGCCGGATGCGGCGGCGTATGGCGATGAAGGCTCGGATACGCTCTGGCACATCTACGCGCAGACGCCGGGATTTTCGCTGCCGAATCTCGAACGGCTCGGGCTGGGCGCGGTGATGAACGCCCCGCGTTCAACATCCCACCGCGCAAAGTCGCCTGACGCGACCACGCGGCTTAACGCGCCCCAACGTCCGGCGGCTTCGTTTGGCCGGATGAGGGAATGCAGTGTGGGCAAGGACACGACGACCGGGCATTGGGAAATCGCGGGCGCGGTGCTGGAGCATCCGTTCACGGTGTTCGAGAAATTCCCCGACTCGCTCGTCCACGCCATCGAGCGCGAGGCGGGCGTGGAGTTCATCGGCAATTTTCCGCGCAGCGGCACCGTGGTGCTCGACGAACTCGGCCCTGAACATCTGCGCACCGGCAAGCCAATCCTCTACACGAGTGCCGACAGCGTGATGCAGATCGCCGCGCACGAATCCCTCATCCCGCTCGCGCGCCTCTACGAAATTTGCAAAATCGCGCGCCGCCTCTGCGACGCCGCGCGCATCGGGCGCGTCATCGCGCGCCCGTTCACCGGCGGGCCCGGTGCATTTGCACGTACCACCGGACGCCACGACTACGCCATGCTTCCGCCGCGCACCGTGCTGAACGCGATCGCCGATTCCGGCAGGACCGTGCATGGCGTCGGAAAAATCAGCGACATCTTCGCTGGCAGCGGCATCACCGCGAGCACGCCCACCACATCGAACGCCGAGGGCATGGCCGCCATCGCGCGCGAGTGGCCCACGCTCGACGGACTGCTCTTCGCAAACCTCGTGGATTTCGACATGCTCTTCGGCCACCGCCGCAACGTCGCGGGCTACGCAAACGCGCTGCGCGAATTCGACGCATGGCTCCCCACGTTCCTCGCAGACGTAAAGCCCGCAGACCTCGTGATCATCACCGCCGACCACGGCAACGATCCCACATGGCGCGGCACCGACCACACGCGCGAGGAAGTCCCGCTCCTCGTCCTGCACGGCGGAAAAGCAAACGCCCTCGGCACGCGCGAAACCTTCGCCGATGTCGCTGCGACGCTTGCGGAATTCTTCGCGCTTCCCGCCTGGCCGGGTGCAAAGAGTTTTCTCAGCTAGCCGGTCACCGACTGACATTCGGCCATTCCTGTACCGTGTTCGAAAATAGCCCAGTGCTTCAACACTGGGTGATCGGATGAGGACAAGACAGAGTCCGGCAGGGACGGCAGAACGTTTCTTTCGTCCCTGACGGGACTCTTTGTCTTCACTTCCGATCAATCCCAGCGATAAATCGCCGGGCTATTTTCAATAGCTCCGAAGTCACCGGCATTCCACGATGCACATCCCCACTTTCATCGAACGCAAGCGCGACGGCCATGAGCTGAGCGCGGAGGAAATCGCCGGGTTCATCCGCGGCTACACAGACGGCGAGGTGCCGGACTACCAGGCCGCGGCCTGGGCGATGGCCGTCTATTTCAAGGGCATGACCGCAACGGAAACTGGCGCACTCACGCGCGCGATGATGCACAGCGGAAGCGTGATGACGCATCCCGCCGGTTCGCCGCCGAAGGTGGACAAGCACAGCACCGGCGGCATCGGCGACAAGGTCTCGCTCATCCTCGCGCCGCTGCTCGCGTGCGACGATCTTTGGGTGCCGATGATCAGCGGGCGCGGTCTCGGCATCACGGGCGGCACGCTCGACAAGCTGGAGAGCATCCCCGGCTTCCGCGTTTCGCTCAGCGAAAGTGAAACCGCCGCGCAGCTCGCACGCATCGGCGTGGCGATGATCGGGCAGACGGCAAATCTCTGCCCGGCGGACAAGAAGCTCTACGCGCTGCGCGACGTGACGGCGACCGTTCCGAGCATCCCGCTCATCGTCGCGAGCATCATGTCGAAGAAGCTCGCCGAGTCGCTCGACCGGATCGTGCTCGATGTGAAATTCGGCAGCGGTGCCTTCATGCAAAACCGTGCCGACGCCGAGACGCTCGCCGCCGCACTCTGCGCGACGGGACGCGAGTGCGGCGTGAAAACGGAAGCCGTGCTCACGCCGATGAGCGAGCCGCTCGGCCACACCGCGGGCAACGCGCTCGAAGTGTGGGAATCCGTCGAGACGCTGCAAGGCCGTGGCCCCGCCGACCTCGTGAAGCTCACGCTCGATCTCGCAGAGCGCATCGCCAACGTCCCGCGCACGCAGCTCGCGCAGTGGCTCGACGACGGCACCGCGTGGCGCAAGTGGGTGCAGCTCGTCGAAGCGCAGGGCGGGCGCGCCGCGGACACGGAGCGCATCCTCGAAATCCACGCCACGCCGCTGCGCCACGTCGTCCCTGCATCGCGTGATGGGAAACTCACACGCATGGACGCCGGACTGATCGGACGCGCGTGCATCGCGCTCGGTGCCGGACGCGCGAAGGCGAGCGACGCGATTGATTTCGCCGTCGGCGTTTCCGGCATCTCAAAGATCGGCACTGCGGTGCAGACAGGCGAACCGCTGCTCACCGTTCACGCGCGAAGCGATGAAACGCTGAAGGCTGCGCTCGCGCTCATCGGACAGGCCATCGAGATCGCATGATGCGGTCTCTGAAAATTCACAGGCTACGGCAAGCGGGACGCCCGCGCTACCCGGTGCTCGCCGTCCTCATCTCACCTCCGCTGTCGAATCACGAACGCATGAAACAATCCTGCCGAAACCCAATCCGCGCACTTCTGCTCGGCCTCCTCACGTTCTGCACGACGACCTTTGCCGAGGAAAAGCCGTCGCCCGTCCGCCAGCTCATCCCGTGGCTGCTCGACGAGGATGCTGCGCTGAAGGGCATCCTTTTCTCCGACGTGATCAGCGCCACGAGCGGCAAGCGCGTGCTCCCCGTGGATCGCGCGGATGCGGACATCGCGCGCATTTTGAAAAGCATCGGCACCGTGCTCGACGATGTGCTCGCGCAGATGAACGCCGCGGACAGTCCCGCGAAACGGCAGAAGCGCGTGAATGAGATGAGCAAGTTTTTCGAGGACGCGATCGCGGCGAAGCTGAACAAGATCGAGGGCTTCGAGTGCGGAGTGCCGAAGACGGCGGCGGGGCATGTGCAGCGCAGCGGCTATCCCGATATCCGGCTCGTGGACAAGGCGACGGGGCGCATCCTCTACCTCGACCCGAAGCTCTATGCAAAGGGCAGCAAGCGCAGTTCGCTGCGGACGTTTTATTTCACGCCGAAGCGCGAGACGAACAAGGTGAATGACGATGCACACCATCTCGTGATCGGCGTCGAGCACGAGAAGACGGGCGCGGAGGTGAAGTTCACGCGCTGGGAGCTGATCGATCTCAGCAAGTTCCGCGTGCGGCTGAAGGCGGAGTTCGAGGGGAGCAATGCGGACATGTACCGCGAGGATGCGGTGGTCGCGGGGAGCGGGAAGTGAAGTGCTCAGTGCTCAGTTTTCAGTGCTCAGTCACGCGGCGGAGAAGCCTGTTCTTACTGAGCACTGCGAACTGAGCACTGAGCACTGAGCACTTTCCGAGGAACAGCCCGCCTCCTTCCGTCGGCGGCTACGAGACGCCTGCGAAATCCGGATCGTTGATCCCCTTCAGGCCGCCCGTGCTGTCGGCGAAGCGTTCGGCGGGTGCGCCGATGCGCGTGAGCATCGAGTGCCAGAGGTTTGCAAGCGGCGTGCCGGGCTCGTACATGATGTGGCGGCCCGTGGCGATGGTTCCGCCGCCGCGTCCGGCGAGGATGATGGGGAGATTTTTCGGGCTGTGCGCGTTGCCGTCGCGCATTCCCGCACCGAGGACGATCATGCACTGATCGAGCAGCGTGCCGCTGCCCTCGCGGATGCTGCGCAGTTTTCCGATGAGGTAGGCGTATTGCTCGATGTGCCACTGGGTGATCCGCTGGTAGTTTTCGAGTTTCGCGGCGTTGTTTTCATGATGCGACGTCTCGTGGTGCGAGCCGACTCCGCCGCCGAGGAATGCAAAGCTGCGCGCACTGACGGCGTTGCCAAACATGAACGTGGAGATGCGCGTGGTGTCGGTCCAGAATGCGAGTGCCATGAGATCCAGCATGAGCCGCGTGTGCTCGGTGTGATTGCCCGCGCGCTCGCTGAGCTTCGCGGGATCGGAGTAGGCATCAATGCGCCGTCCGAGTTCATCCACTGCTGCGCGCGCGGCGGGATCGGACGTCGCGGTCTCGCTCTGGCGCTTCGCGTCCCACTCGATCCGGCGCTCCACGGCGCGGATGCTTTCCAGGTATTCGTCGAGCTTCGCGCGATCGTTTGAGCCGAGCTTTTGCTGGAGGCGCTTCGCATCACCGGTGACGAGATCGAGCACGCTGCGGTCGCGCGTCGCGGCGATGTCCGCGGCCTCGCGGCTGGTCGCAGGCTTCGGACGGAAGAGGCGATCGAAGGCGAGCTTGGGGTTGATTTCCTTCGCGAGCGGCAGCGTTGGCTGGCTCCACGCGATGTGCGCGCCGTAGAGCTGGGTGTAGCCGACGTTCGTATCCACGCCGGTCGCGGGCGGCTCGATGCCGAGTTCGAGCGAGGGCAGCGGGGTGAGATTGCCGATCTTTTTTGCAGCGACCTGATCCATCGAGATTCCGTTGCAGTTCAGCGCCTCGCCGGTGGTGTGCGTGATCGTGGTGCTCGTGAGGTAGCCGCTCGTCTTCACATAATGCCCGTCGCCGATGTTGCTCGCGTGGTTCATCAATTCGCTGAGCACGAGGATGTCGTCCTTCACCTCGGCCAGCGGCGAGAGCGTCTGCGGGAGCTCGAAATTGCGGCCCGTCTCGCGCGGCGTCCACAGGTCGGCGTGGACGCCGTTCGGGATGTAGAGGTGCGCCATCCGCACGGGAAAACGCACGCCCGTTGAGCCGGTGGAAGCGGGCAGCATGGCTTCGAGCACGGGCAGCGCGAGCGTCGCGCCGATTCCCTTCAGCATGGTGCGTCGGGTGATGTTCATGGTCATGGGGTGGATGCGGTGGCCTGCATTTCCGCGGGCTTGCGGAGTTGAAAGGCGGGGCTCTTTGCGATTTCGAGCACGAGGCGCTGTGCGCGGTAGCCGTCGTCCGCGACGGCGCGCGCAATCTGTCGAACAGAAAGCCAGTCGGTCTGCTCGACGCCGCGACCGAGCGCGTAGCTGAACATGCGCTCGGTGAGATTGCGCATGAACTCATCGCGACGCTCCAACAGCAGGCGCTTGAGTTCGACGGGGCCGGTGAATTTCGTGCCGTCGGGAAGCTCGCCCGAGGCGTCCACGGGATTGCTGCCGGCAGTCGTCCGCCATGACCCGACGGGGCTGAAATTTTCGAGCCCGAAGCCGAGCTGATCCATCGTCTTGTGGCACGACGCGCACTCGGGCTTGCTGCGATGAACTTCGAGCTGCTGGCGGAATGTGAGACCGTTGCGGCCCTTGTCGGATGTCGGCAGGCTTTTGATCATCTGCGGCGGCGGCGGCGGCGGCGTGCCGAGGATTTCCTCCATGATCCATTTTCCGCGGAGCACCGGGCTGCTGCGGCGCGGGTAGCTCGTGAGCGTGAGCACGCCGGCCATCGTGACCACGCCGCCGCGCGTGCGATCCGTGAGCGCCACGCGCTCGAAGCCGTCGCCGCCGGGTTCGCAGAGGCCGTAAAATCTCGCGAGTTCCGCGTTCGCGAATGTGTAGTCCGCGTCGAGGCACTCCGTGAGCGGCCGATCCCCCCGGAGCAGCGCATCGAAAAATACGATCGGCTCGCGTGCCATCGCATCGCGCAGCGCGGGCGTGAACTCCGGCTGGCCGTCGTTCGCGGGCCGCACGCTCGTCCGCAGCTCGCGTGTGCGCAGCCACTGGCTCGCGAAATTTTCCGCAAACACGCGCGCCTTCGCATCTGCGAGCATCCGCCTCACCTGCGCTTCGAACGTCGCGGGCTCCGACAGTTTCCCTTCGCGGGCGAGCGCGAAGAGCGGTTCGTCCGGCATCGAGGACCACACGAAATAGCTCAGGCGCGAGGCGAGTTCCCAGTCGCTCACGCGCTGCGGCACAAGGCCCGGGCGATCCTGCTCGACACGAAAAAGGAACGACGGCGAGACGAGCACGGCGCGCACGCATTGGCGCATCGCGTCGTCCCATTTTCCGGCCTGCTGCATCGTCTCGTCGAAGAGCCCGAGCAGCGCCGCAACTTCATCGCCCGCGATAGGCCGCCGGAATGCGCGCTCGGCGAGCCACGCGAGATTCTCGCGCGCCGCGGTGCGTCCATCCTTCGTCTCAGACGGACGGATGCGGAAGATGAGATCAGACTTGGCCGCGGCAACAATGTCAGACGCCGCCGCGAGATATTTCTCCATCAGGATGGGTGGGATGAAGAGCGTGGAGGCGTTGTTGTCGAAGCCGCCGCCGCCGCCGCCGTCCGGAGGGAAGCGGTCCGCGGGCTGCGAATCCACGCCGAGCAGGTCACGGACGGTGTTGTTATATTCGAGACGGCTGAGGCGCTGGAGCGGCTTGCGCCCGATGTCGCTGGGGACTTTCGCGGCGTCCGGATTGTCGAGCGTCGAGGCGAGCCATGCGGAGAGAAGGGCGCGTTCGGCCGCTTTCGGTTGCGCCTTTTTCGCCGGCGGCATCGAGGCGTCGCGAATGGCATTCAGCGTCCGCTCCCAGGTCTTCGGCTCCATCCAGAAAGTTGAATCCTGCGAAAGCGCCTCCAAATTCACCCCTCCCTTTGCGGTCTCGTCGTGGCAACTGAAGCAGTAGTTTTCGAGGACTGGGAGGATGTCCTTTTTGAAATCAGAGGCGAAAGCTCCACCCTGTTTGGCGCTCACCCCGAGCGCCGCCACTGTCAGAATGAGATGAACTCTATTCACAGGCGGAATCTACGAGACTCCTGTGAGCTAGAACTATGCGATCTGGCGGGAGTGGCAAGTATTAAATTTAAAGAACACGCTTCAGGTGCCTTTCCCGGAGCGGCTTACGATGGAACTTTTTTTCATCATCCGCGAGCTTGCTCCGCAGGCTCCACGCGTAAACCTCACATTTTCAAGGGCGGTCAGCTTCGGGAATTGTGAATAACTCTACCCAGCGCGCCCACCGTCCAGATGAGCGGGTAGAGCCGTTCGTGGTACCAGAGCTTCGCAAAGTAAAAGCCGATCGGTGCGGGCTCGCGCCATGTCCCGGACTCGACGCGCCCGACCAGCCACGCGACGCCTCGCTCGAGATTTGCGCCATGTGACGTGCCTGCGAGGGCCTCGATGGCGAGCGCGGTCTCCTCGACGCTTGATGGCACGCCGCGCACGCCGCCCCACCCGCCGTCGTCGTTCTGCGCCGATGCGATCCACCCTGCGCCGCGGGTCGCCGGGCCGAGCGCGGGCGACATGCCGAAACCGGAAAGTTCGCGCAATGCGATGACGACGTGCGCCGTACCGTAGAGCGGATTCTCGTCGCCGGGCGCGTGCTCATTTCCAAACCACAGCGGCACCCACGCACCGTCCTCGCGCTGCGTGCGGATCAGATACGCGAGGCCGCGCGACATCGCACGCACGAGCGCCGGCCGCCCGCGCGGATCGATCTCGGTGCGCCATGCGTTCCAGGCGCGGAGCGTGTGCGCGGTGAGATCCTGCGAGCTGCGGTCGAACGGCAGCGCGCCCCAGCCGCGACAGAATGTCGGGATGCCGCCGTCGCCATTTTGCAAACCGCGAAGCCAGCGGATGCCGGCGAATGCGGCGGTGCGCGCTGCTGGATCGTTTGCACCGAGATGCTTCAGCGCGAGCAGCGCACCGGGCGTGTCGTCGGCATCCGGAACGCCGCCGGGCAGATCGGTCCACGCCCAGCCGCCGGGCGCGGCGTGCGTGTAGGGATGCTCCACATTCCACTGCTGGCCGGTGAGCCACGCGCGCAGCTTCCCACACTGTTCCGACGTGAGCGTGTCGCGCTGGTGCGCGAGGGATTTGATTGCAAGCGTCGTCGTCCACGTCGCGAGGTTTGTATCAATCGCCCAGCTCCCATCCGCTCGCACGGACGCGGTGAGAAATTCCACGCCCTTCTGTGCAACGACGTGCGACGCGAGGCCCATCGAGGCGAGCGCCATCGTGACGAATGACGTGAGCGGCGTGGCTTCGAGGAAGCCGCCATTCGGAGGCTGCAACGTCTCCAGCACGCACAGTGTTTTCTTGCGCGTAAGCGCGCGCAGCATGCGCGTGAGCGGGTTGCGCGTCGGCGCGTGGTGATGGATCGCCTGGCCGATGGCGATGAGCGCGGGCAACGCGTAGCTCACGACGGGCAGACGCAACGCGCCCCAGAATTTGTGCGACATCGCGGCAAGCTCGAACGGGAGCTTCGGGATGAGCCGCCAGCCGTCCGCACCGAGGCGGCCGGAGAGCGCGAGTGTCATCAGGATCGGAACGGAGAATGTGCGATCCTTGCCGTAGCGGCGCGCAATTGCGGCGGGGAGAAATGCGGTACGCCACGCGGCGTCGCTGGCGTCGGCTCCGCATTTTCGACGCAGCCAAGTCTCGGCGTTTTGCACGACGGTGGGAAATTGATCGTCGGCATTCACCGCGCCGAATGCGGCCCAGCACAGCGCGGTCGTCGAGATGTTCGACTTGCTCCGCGTCGTGTCGCCCCATCCGCCGTCGGCGTTCACATGCTCCGCGAGCCAGCGCAGTCCGCCGCGGATGAGCGGTGATGCGGACACTCCTGTCCGCACATTCCCGCCGCTGCGGACAGGAGTGTCCGCCTTACACCCGCCGCCGCGCACCTGCTCCACCCTCGCCAGCGCGACGACGGCAGTCGCCGTCGAGAGCGCGCTGGATGAAAGCTCGCCCGTCCAATGCCCCGCCGCATTCATCTCCGCGAGCAGCGCATCGGTCGCAGCTTTCAATGCGACCGCCACTCGCGTGATATCGCTATCGTTGTCCGCGCCCGAGGTCATGCGACTCCGTTCCTTGAGCACCAACGGTGCGGAACATCCCAGCCCAGGGCAACGCCCTGGGTTGGCGTGAACAAAAAACAAAGCCCTGAAAGGGCGTGACATGACTGCGCCGCCCCTTCAGGGCTTCAATCATTTTTTGTCCCAAACTCAGGGCGTTGCCCTGGGCTGGCATATGGGCGGGCCTTTGGCCCTCACCGACGCAACCGCAAGCATCCACTGTCTCGCGTGTCTTTCTCACAACGCAATATTTGCGCCGCTCATACCTCCAGCAGCAGGCGCGAAGGCTGTTCGATCGCTTCCTTCACCCGCACGAGAAACGTCACCGCCTCGCGTCCGTCCACGACGCGGTGGTCGTAGCTCATCGCGAGATACATCATCGGGCGGATGACCACCGCACCGTTCACCACGACGGGGCGCTCCTGGATCTTGTGCATCCCGAGGATACCGCTCTGAGGCGGATTCAAAATGGGCGTGCTCAGCAGGCTGCCGTAGATGCCGCCATTGCTGATCGTGAAGACGCCGCCGGAAAGATCATCAATCCCGATGCGCCCTTCGCGTGCCTTCACCGCGTAGGCCACGAGGTCACGCTCGATTTCTGCGAACGACTTGCGGTGCGCGTCGCGCACGACCGGCACCATGAGCCCGCGCTCGGTGCCGACTGCGACGCCGATGTCGTAGAAATGATTTTGCACAAGGTCGTCGCCCTCGACGCGCACGTTCACCTGCGGCACGGCCTTCAGCGCGGCCACGACGGCCTTGATGAAAAACGACATGAACCCGAGCTTGATGCCGTGCTGCTTCTGGAAGTCATCGCCCATTGCCTTGCGCAGCGTCATCACCGCGGACATGTCTGCCTCGTTGAACGTCGTGAGAATCGCCGCCGTGTGCTGCGCCATCACGAGCTGCGCGGCGATCTTCCGGCGCAAAGGCGACATCTTCTTGCGAGTCACGCGCCCGCTTTCCGGCGCGAGGTTTTCGGAAATCACGGCCAGCGATTCATTCGCCGCTGCGACTGCTGCCGCAGGAGTCTCGGCGACCGGCGCGGGCGCTGTGACAGGCGCGGACACGGGCGCAGTTTCGGCCTTCGCAGATTTTTTCGCAGGCTTAGCTTCGGAAGATTTCGCCTCGGCGGGTTTCGGTTCCGCAGTTTTTTCCGCAGCAGCTTTGGCGGGCGCAGCAGCGCCGGCCTCGATGGTCGCGACGACTTCGCCGATCTTCACCTCGGCTCCGGCCTGCACCCTGATGCGCAGCGTGCCTGCGGCGTCAGCGGTGATCTCCGTCGAGACCTTGTCCGTCTCCAGCGTCAGCAGCGCATCGCCCTTCGCCACGGCATCGCCGTCTTTTTTCAGCCACGCGGAGATCATGCCGCTTGTGACTGACTCGCCGACTGCCGGAATTTTTACTTCGAGACTCATTGTTGTCGCTTTGGATTGGATTTTTAAAATGCCGTCGAGCCGGGGCGCATGTCACACTTCAAACGCGCGGCGCACGAGCTGCGCCTGTTCGAGATCGCTCACGTTTTTCGAGCCGACCGCGGTGCTCGCGCCCTCGTCGCGTCCGGCGTAGTGCGCGCTCTGCTCCGCGATGCGGCGCAGGTGCGGGGCGATGTAGCGCCACGCGCCCATGTTCTCCGGCTCCTCTTGGCACCAGACGAATTTCTTCGCCTTCGGATACTTCGCGATGGCGGCCTTGATCGCCTTTTCGTGCAGCGGGTAGAGCTGCTCGATGCGCACGAAGGCGGTGCGGCTGATCTGGTTTTCGTCGCGAAACTTGATCAGGTCGTGGAATACTTTTCCCGAGGAGAAAATGATGCGTGTCACGTCCTCACGCTTGCCGTTCAGCGACTCGGTGCCGTCGAAGATTTCGCGGAAGCGGCCTTCGGTGAAGTCGCTCAGTTTCGAGGCGGCGGCTTCGAGGCGCAGCATGGATTTCGGCGTCATCAGCACGAGCGGCTTGCGGAATTCGCGCATCATCTGCCGGCGCAGGATGTGGAAATATTGCGCGGAGGTCGTGAGGTTCGCGACCTGGATGTTGTCCTCGGCGCAGAGCTGCAGAAAGCGCTCGAGCCGCGCGCTGGAGTGCTCGGGGCCCTGGCCCTCATAGCCGTGCGGGAGCAGCAGCACGATGCCGCTTGGTCGCTGCCATTTGCTCTCCGCGCTCACGATGAACTGGTCAATGATCACCTGCGCGCCGTTCACGAAATCACCGAACTGCGCCTCCCATTGGCACAGCATGCCCTCGTAATTTAGCGAGTATCCGTAGTCGAAGCCGAGCACGGCGGCCTCGCTGAGGAGCGAATTGTAGATGCAGATTTTCCCCTGCTTGCCGGGTGCGATGCCGTTCAGCGGGCACCAGCGGTCCCGCGTGTTCGTGTCGTAAAAATACGCGTGGCGCTGACTGAACGTCCCGCGACGGCAGTCCTGCCCGCTCAGGCGCACATGCTTTCCCTCGATCAAAAGCGAGCCCCACGCGAGCGCCTCCGCAGTCGCCCAGTCGAAGCCCTCACCGCGATCGAACGCCTGCCTGCGCTTGTCGAGCACGAAGGTCTTCACGCGCGGGTGGATGTTGAATCCATCCGGCACCGTCGTGATGCCCTTGATGATTTTTCCGAGCATGGCCTTCGACACGGCGGTGTCCACCGGATCGTGCGTGTAGGCGGGCTGGATGACGTAGTTGCTGCCCTCGGGTTTCGCGAGCTTGCCAGCCTTGCCCTGCGGCTTCTTCTGCTTCGCGGCCTCCTGCGCCTCGGCGAGCGTCTGCTCGAGCAAGGCCCAGATTTTTTTCTGCGCAGCCACGGCGTCCTCCTCGGCGATCGAGTCATCCGCCACGAGGCGATCCTGAAATATTTTTCCGACGGACGGATGCGAAACAATCTCGCGATAGAGGTCGGGGCTCGTGAATGCGGGCTCGTCCGTCTCGTTATGCCCGTGGCGGCGGTAGCACACGATGTCCACCACGACGTCGCGCTTGAACTGCTGGCGGAATTCGAATGCCAGCTCCGTGCAGAAACGCACGGCGAGCGGGTTGTCGCCATTCACATGGAAGACCGGCGCTTCGACCATCTTCGCGACATCGGTGCAGTACTGCGACGAGCGCGCATCGGCAGGCAGCGTGGTGAAGCCGATCTGGTTGTTCGTGATGATGTGAATGGTGCCGCCCACGCGGTAGCCCTGGAGCTGCGACATGTTCAGCACTTCCGCGACAATCCCCTGCCCTGCCATCGCCGCATCGCCGTGAATCAAAATGGGCACCACTTTGCTCCGCTCCACCGTGTCGTCGCGGTGCCGCTGGCGCGCGCGCGTCATGCCGATCACGACCGGGTTCACGGCTTCGAGATGGCTCGGGTTCGCACTCAGGCGCACGTCCACGTTTTTGTCGGTCGTGTAGGTCTCGCGCGTGTTCACGTAGCCGAGGTGATATTTCACATCGCCGTCGCCATAGACGGAGTCCGGCACGAAGTTCGGATCGAACTCGCGGAACATGATGCTGTACGGCTTCCGCAAAAACTGCACGATGATCGCGAGGCGTCCGCGGTGTGCCATGCCCATCGTGATTTCCTCCACGCCGAGGCGCGGGCAATTTTCCAGCACGGCATCGAGCGCCGAGATGAGCGACTCGCCGCCCTCGATGCTGAACCTTTTCTGCCCCTTGTATGCGACCGTGTGCAGGAAGCGCTCGAACGCCTCGATTTCATTGATGTGCCGGAGCATCCGCGCCTTCGTGTCCGCATCCACGGCCCACTGCGCACGGTTCTCGATTCGCTCGCGCAGCCAGTTGCGCACGCGCGGATTGGTGATGTGCATGAACTCGAATCCGATGTCCTCGCAGAAGATGGCCTCCAGCTTTGCGCGCATCTCGCGCAGCGTCATCGCCGCGCCGCCGAGGAAATATTTCGACGCCACGGTGAGTTCGAGATCCTTCTCGGAAAAGCCGAGTTCGCGCAGGCTCAGCAGATCATTCTGCGGGCGCTGCCGTGCGAGCGGATTCGTCTGCGCGATTGTGTGACCGAGCGTGCGGTAGGCATACACGAGGCCGTCCACGCGCGTCTGGAGCGACGCGTCGCCCTTCACCTGCGGCGCGCCGGCCGCGCCGTTCGTGCCCGGCACGCTGTGCTCGAATTTTTCAAAGCCGAGATGGAAGCCCTCGCAGAATCCGCGGAGGGAAGGCTCGACGGATTCCGGATCCTTCAGCCAGCGCTGGTAGGTTTCATCGAGGAGTTCCGCATTTTGACGGGTCGCAAAGGTCGTGGACATGGAGTTCAGATTTCAAGACGGGGGAGCCCGGTGCATTTCAATGAACGCACCGGCCCACGCGCCGCATCGCGTGTTCTAGTGGCCGAAAAGTTTTCCGAGTCCCCCCTCCAGCAGCGACGCGAGGCCGCCCTGCAGCGCACCGCCCTCGACGGGCTGGCCGTGCGGCGTGAGCTTGTCCACGAGCTGCGGCAGGATCTCCGCGATGTGGGCGGATATCTGGCCCGGATCGATCCCTGTCTGCGCCGCAATCTGCCGGAGCTGATCCGCGCCGAAAACCTGCTCGATGTTCTGCGCGGTCGTTGGCGGATTTGGCCCGGTGCCCACCCAGCCCTGCACGAGGTCACCGAGACCGTGCGCACTGAATTTTTGCAACAGCCCACCGATGCCACCGCTGCCCGTGATGAGGCCGCCGACGGAATTCAGAAGGCTGCTCTGATGGCCGCCGCTCCCTCCGAGAAGTGAGCCAAGAAGGCCGCTGATGAGACTCATAAAATTGGTGCTTGTTGGTGAAAGTGGACGCGCACGCTAGCGGTGTGCGCGCTAATTGCAATCATCGCAGGAATCCGGCACGGGGAGCGCGGGCTTCCAGCCCGCAATGTCCGGCATCCCTGCCGGATATCGGCGTGCATCCTGCACACGGAAGTCCGCGTGCAGGATGCACGCCCGATTCGCGCTGGAAGCACGATTCTGCGGGCTGGAAGCCCGCGCTCCCCACGCCCTCCCCTCACGCCTCGGATTCATCGCGCGTCTCACGCGGCGGGTAGCGGACCATCGAGGTGAACTTGTGCGGGCCGAAGCCGAACGGCTTGTAAAACTCCTGCGTGTCGCGCGTGAACAGATCGATCCGGCATCCGCGCAGGTCCGGGTGAGCGAGGATCTGCGTGAGCATCCATTGCCCGATCCCCGCGCCGCGGTGCGCCTCGCCGATCACAAAATCGCACAGGTAGCCGACCGTCGCCGCATCGGTGACCACTCGCGCAAAGCCGGCGAGCTTTCCGCCACGCAGGAGTGCGAAGGACAGCGAACGCCGCACGCTGCGCTCGATCACTTCGCGCCCGCGCGTCTCCGCCCAGTACGTGCCCCACAGCAGCGAGCACAGCTCCGCAAAATCAATCCGGTCGGGATCGTCGGTCAGCGTGTAGTCGTTGTGCGTCCATTCCATGCGGGGCGACGCTGCCGCATCGCGCGCCGCGCGTCCATCACGCAAAGAATGCACGGCGATGCCCTGCGCAGCGGCCCCAATCTTAATCCTAAGAGGCTCTTGCAAAACCCCTCCGCAGGGATTCAAAAAATCGCAGCGCTCTCTGATGAGGTGTTCTGCGGGTGGAGATTTCGGAGGGTTTTGCAAGAGCCTCTTAATCCTAATCCCCGGCCTCCACCCGTCACGAAGGGGAGTAAGATTAGGATTAGGATTAGGATTGAGAAGGCACGGAAAAACACCGCAGTTGCACACCCGCGCCCCGCTCTGCCAGCGTGCGCCGCATGAAAGTTCCCTACTTCCAAGTGGACGCGTTCACTGAGCGCGCCTTCAGCGGCAACCCCGCCGGCGTGTGCCTGCTCGACTGCTGGATGCCCGACGCCGTGCTCCAGCAAATCGCCGAGGAGAACAACCTTTCCGAGACCGCGTTCCTCGTCGGCAGCGGCGATACCAAAGACAGTTGGGAGCTGCGCTGGTTCACTCCGACCGTCGAGGTGGATCTGTGCGGCCATGCGACGCTCGCAGCGGCGTTCGTGATCTTCACGGAACTCGGACACACCGGCACCGCGGTGAATTTCAAAACCACGAGCGGCGAGCTCGGCGCGACTTTTGAAAATGGCGTGGTGATGATGGATTTCCCCTCGCGTCCCGGCGTGCCGTGCGCCGCGCCCGCGGGGCTCGTGAGCGGCCTCGGCCACATCCCGCGCGAAGTGCGCAAGAGCCGCGACTTCCTCGCGCTCCTCGGCAGCGAGGACGAAGTGCGCACACTCACACCCGACCTCCCGCAACTCGCGTCACTCGACTGCCTCGGCATCATCGCCACGGCGCGCGGGAGCGACGCGGATTTCGTCTCGCGCTTCTTCGCGCCGAGCGTCGGCATCGCGGAGGATCCTGTGACCGGCAGCGCGCACTGCACGCTCATCCCGTACTGGGCGGAAAAGCTCGGGAAGCAAAAGCTCACCGCCCGCCAGCTCTCGCGCCGCGGCGGCACGCTCCACTGCGAGATGCGCGGCGAACGCGTCGGCATCGGCGGCAGCGCCGCACTCTACAGCCGCGCGCAGTTGCAGATCCCGGACTGAACCGCCGCATTTTTGGAAACGCAGAGACGCAGAGACGCGGAGGGGATGAATGGGATCGGCGGTCGTTAATCGGGGTTCCGCTGGCATTCGTTCGCTCGCGAAAAGCGCCACGCATTGTTTCTTCCTCTGCGTCTCTGCGTCTCCGCGTTTTTCCGGAACACGCCCGTCCGGAACACTGCCGAAAAAAAGCGCCGCACCCTTCCGGATGCGGCGCTGTGTGTGACTTGTCAGACAGCGGTCTTACTTCTCTTTCTTTGTCTTTGCGGGCGCAGCCAGGAACTCTTCCTTTGTGAGCTTCCCGTCCTTGTTTGCGTCCTTCTTGTCGAACTGCGCCTCGGCCTTCGCCTTGTCCTTGGCGTCCTTGGTGAACTCCTCCTTCGTGACGGATTCCTTGTCGCCGGCGATCTGCTTCCATGCGGCTTCCGGATCGGCCTTCTTCTTTTCGCCCTTTGCGGCGCTGGCGGTCTGGATGCCCATGGCGGTGATGACGAGCGCTGCGAGGGTGGTGATGATGCGTTTCATTATTCTTCTTCGGATTGAGTTGTTGTTGTTGTTGCGCGCGCCGCCGTGGGATCACGCCGGTGCGATTGCGGTGGAAATGTGAGCCGTTCGCCCCTCCGCCCGCAACGTACATATTTTGCAAAAACTCGCCCACCCTTGTCCCAAACGACTCCGCACCGGCTATGTCCCCGTTCCGCCTGGAAAAAACTATTTCTTCCAATTTCCGGCCTCCCGGTCTCATGTAGCCCGCTCCAAATCTTGAAAACCGAAACTCTCACCGGGCAGCACGCAGTCGCTTCCCTTGCCGGGCGGAACCCCGGCACCGCCGCATCGCCATCCGTTTTCTCCCCCGTGCGCTGAGGCTCTGTGCCGCGCCGGGTTGCAGTCATTCGCATTTGAAAAAATATGGGACCGTCCACTGATGTCACACGCCCGCGGAACCTCGACTGGAAGCGCGCCGCCGCGCTCCTCTACGGGGACTGGGGAACGTCGAAGGCCTACGTCATCGGCTACGCGTTCCTCGCGATGCAGTTCGCGTCACTGCACACGATCATCGCCGTCTCGCTCATTACGGGGCTGGTCGGGCTGAACTACCTGGTCGTCTGCAAACATTTCCCCGACGGCGGCGGCGTCTATTCCGCCGCGCGCTCGCAGGGCCGCACGCTCGCCGTCATCGGCGCGCTGCTGCTCATCGCGGACCTCACCGTCACCGCGTCCCTCAGCGGCTACGACGCTCTGAAATATTTCTTCCCGAACCTCGCCAACATCTGGGTGCCCGGACTCACGATGATCGCCGTCGTTGCATTCGGCGTGCTGAATTCCTTCGGCCCGCGCCACAGCGGCGGCCTCGCTGTCGGCCTCGCGATCCCGATGGTCCTGCTCGTGATCGTGCTCATCGCACTCGCCGTGCCGCACTTCACCACCGACCTCGCGCCATTTCCGACGGGCCACACAAAGGCGCACGCTTGGGGATCATTTGTGAGCTCGATCCTCGCCCTGAGTGGCGTCGAGGCCATCGCCAGCCTCACCGGCGTGCTGAAGCTCGATCCAGGCTCGACACCGGAAAAACCGCGCGTCTGCCACGCAGCGCGCCGTGCGATCATCCCCGTCGCGCTCGAAGTCGTCGGCGGCACGATCCTTCTCGGCTGGGCGACCATGTCGCTCTGGAAATGGAGCCACTCCGCATTCTCCCCCGAGCAGACGATGCTGGCCCGCCTCACGGAGGACAGCTCACACGTCCTGCGCGTGCTCGGCGAGGAATTCGCCACAAAGGCGTTCGGCCACGGTGCAGGCATCATCATGGGCATCGTCACCGGCATCATCGTCGGCCTCCTGCTGCTCAGCGCCGTGAATACCGCCATCGCCGCCCTCATCGGCATGCTCTACACGCTCGCGCGCGACGGCGAGATGCCGCGCCCCTTCCTCGCGCTGAACCGCTACGGCGTCCCGAAGCTCCCGCTCATCGTCGCCACCATCCTGCCGTGTGTCGTCCTCCTCATCACCTACGCCGACCCGGACGCCGCACTCGCCACCCTCGGCGATCTCTACGCGATCGGCGTCGTCGGCGCGATCACCGTTAACCTTGGCTCGTGCACGTTTAACAAGAATCTCTGCCTGACCCTCTTCGAACGAGGCCTGCTGGGCTTCACGTTTCTCATCCTCTTCTGCGTCGAGGTCTCGCTCGCGTATGAAAAGCACCTCGCGTTGTTTTTCGTCGTCATCGTCCTCGGCGTCGGCTTCTGGCTCCGCTCGCTCTCGCACAAGGCCAGCGGCCTCGCCACCGTCACCGTCGCCAAGGCGATGGCCGACATGGTCTCCGACGAGACCATCGCACGCCTGCGCCCGCAGTCTCTTGCGGAAGGGCGGAAAATTCTCGTCTGCGCCCGCGGCGTCACGCCCGTGCTGAAGTACGCGCTGAACGAGGCGCGGCTCCACAAGGCAGTCCTCTGCGTCCTCTACATGCGCGAAATCGCCGTCCTCCTCGGCGGTGCACAAACCGGCGAATCCCGCCGCGCCCGCTGGCAGGACGACCCGCAGGCCGCCGCGATCATGACACTCATGCTCAAGCTCGGCGAAGAGACCGGCGTCTGCGTGCAGCCGATCTTCACCGTCACCACCGATCCTTCCAGCACCATCGTGGACATCGCCGCGACGCTCGGCGTGGATCTCGTCATGCTCGGCTCCTCACATCGCGCGGCGATGGCGCGGCTGCTGAAAGGCAACGTCATCGAGCGCGTCGCGAGCAATCTCCCCGAGAACATCGAACTGGTGATCCACAGTTGACGCGGGCGGCGGTCGAAGTCGAGGCGCTCTTCGAGGTCAAGTAGCACCCCGCCCGCAACCACGGCGCAGGAGCATCCGGCAGGTGTATCAATCACGATATTCACCCTGTCTTCGGACGCGCGCCACGTTCCAAAGAGTCAGGTACTGGTGCGAGGAACGTGGATGCCGGGCCGGGTTGACTTCCGCCGACGGGTGGGCGACGGAAGGAGGACAATGCGCTGGGCAATCCGTTTGGGCCGTATCGCCGGAATCGAAGTCCGGATCCATGTCACCTTTTTCCTGCTGCTCGCGTACCTCGGGTTCGCGGGCTACCACGGCGCGGGCAAGGAAGTCGCCTTCATCACGCGCGTGAGCGCGGCGTTGCAGCTCATGTTGCTCGTGTGCATCGTGTTTTTGTGCGTGCTGCTGCACGAGTTCGGGCACGCGTTTGCCGCGCGACGGTGCGGGATTCGCACGCCGGACATCACGCTGTTTCCATTCGGCGGCGTCGCGCGCATCGAGCGGATGCCGGAGAATCCACGCCAGGAAATCTT
>Ga0114966_10001547_pt1 | contig 21107 bp, 10 predicted proteins | sample M_130207_XF_Meta_FD_87029 | JGI IMG/M metagenome (GOLD analysis project Ga0114966, IMG submission 87029) | Freshwater microbial communities from Lake Montjoie, Canada to study carbon cycling - M_130207_XF_MetaG | ecosystem: Environmental > Aquatic > Freshwater > Lake | place: Lake Montjoie... | reverse complement strand
TTGGAGTATGTTTCGTATAACTTGGGCGACGCCAAAAGCACCGAGCTCGAGTGCTTGCGCGAGGGCATCACCTACTCGGTCCCTCTCTATGTAAAGCTTCGTTTGCGCGAGGAAGATTTCATCAAGGACGAGGATATTTATATGGGAGAGATTCCCATGGTGACGGAACGTGGATCATTCATTATCAACGGTGCGGAGCGCGTGGTTGTCTCCCAGTTGCACCGCTCCCCGGGTATCGCTTTCGAGGTGACACCCCATCCGAACGGTAAGCCGTTGCACTCGTTCCGGATCATTCCCGACCGTGGGACTTGGCTCGAAGTGCAGTTCGACAACAACGATTTGCTTTACGTGTATCTCGATCGTCGGCGTCGGCGCCGCAAGTTCCTGATCACGACCTTGCTCCGAGCGATTGGGTACTCCAGTGACATCGATTTGCTCAATCTCTTTTATGAGATCAAGGATCTGAAGGTTGCCAAGGCGCTTGACCTCGAAAACGTTTCTACGTTGGTTTTGGTTGAGGACGCGATTGATGCTCAGAAGGGTGTGGTTTTGGCGCGCGCGTTTGAGCCGCTGACCAAGGCGATTGTCCGGACCTTCGAGAAACACGATATTTCCGTCCTCCGCGTGATTGATACGTCAATCGATGAGGGTGCGATTATTCGGGCGCTCAAGAAAGATCCCACTCGTAACGAGGAGGAGGCGCTCAAGGAGATTTACAAGCGGCTTCGCCCAGGCGAACCTCCCACGACGGCGAATGCCAAGGCGCTGCTCAAGCGACTGTTCTTTGATCCTAAACGCTACGACTTAGGTCGGGTTGGTCGCTATAAAGTTAACCAGAAATTGGGCCTCAAGGCTGAGCTCGAGCAACGCATTTTGGAAAGTGCGGACATCGTGGCGGCAACGAAGTATCTGGTGCGTCTAAAACGAGGCGTGGGCGTGGTCGATGATATCGATCATTTGGGTTCCCGCCGGGTTCGTACGGTGGGCGAATTGCTCGCCAATCAGTGTCGGGTCGGCTTGAGTCGCACCGAGCGTTTGGTGCGCGAGCGGATGACGATGTACGATCAGAGCGTTGATTCGATTACCCCGCAGAAGCTGATTAACCCGAAAGCGCTGACGACGGTCATCCGTGACTTTTTTGCTCGTTCCCAGTTGTCGCAGTTCATGGACCAGATTAATCCTCTGGCGGAGGTTACCCACAAGCGCCGTCTTTCCGCCCTCGGGCCAGGCGGTTTGAATCGCGAGCGCGCGGGTTTTGAGGTTCGCGACGTGCACCCCTCTCACTATGGGCGAATTTGTCCCATTGAAACGCCTGAGGGTCCGAACATCGGTTTGATTAACTCTCTCTCGACTTATGCGCGGGTTAACGAGTTCGGCTTTATTGAAACGCCTTACCGAGTGGCGAAGGATGGTCGGGTAACGGACAAGATTGAGTACCTGACCGCTGACCAAGAAGAAGGGAAGGTTATTGCTCAGGCGAACTCTGAAATCGATGATAAGAATCATTTTGTCGGTAAGGTGACGGTTCGGCAAAACGGCAACTTCTTGGAAGTTGCTGCTGGCGAAGTAAATTTGATGGATGTTTCTCCCAAGCAGGTGATTTCGATCGCGGCAGGGATGATCCCCTTCCTCGAGCACGACGATGCGAACCGCGCGCTCATGGGCGCGAATATGCAACGTCAAGGCGTGCCGCTTCTCCAAGCCGAATCACCCTTCGTTGGTACGGGCATTGAAGAGCGAGTGGCTCGTGACTCCAAGATCGTAGTCGTGGCTGACGAGGCGGGAATCGTCGCTTCGGTTGATGCTAAGCGCATTGTTGTGACGAAGGACGGCGAGCTTCCTCGTAATCTGAAGACAGATCCGAAGACCCACACCTACGTTCACGAATTGCGTAAATTCATGCGGTCGAACGCGGGCACGTGCTTCAATCAGAAGCCAATCGTCAAACAGGGGCAGAAAATTAAGGCTGGGCAGATCATCGCGGACGGGCCCTCTACTGATCAGGGTGAAATGGCTCTAGGACGCAACGTCCTCGTCGCGTTTATGCCTTGGAATGGATACAACTTCGAGGACGCTATTCTCATTTCTGAGAAAGTGCTCCGCGAGGATATCTTCACCTCGATCCACATTCAGGAATTTGAGGTGACCGCGCGTGATACCAAGCTCGGGCCTGAAGAAATCACTCGCGATATTCCCAATGTTGGAGAAGAAGCGCTTAAGAATCTTGATCATAACGGGGTAATTCGGATCGGTGCGGAAGTGAAACCTGGTGATATCCTCGTCGGCAAGATCACGCCCAAATCGGAGACTGAGCTGGCGCCCGAAGAAAAGCTGTTGCGCGCGATCTTCGGTGAAAAAGCTGCTGACGTTAAGGACACCTCGCTCATTGTGCCGTCCGGTGTTACTGGCATCATTATGGACGTTAAGGTTTCCTCTCGCATCGATAATCAGGAGGAGAAGCTATCGCCGTCTGATCGCCGTCGCCAAGGGAAACAGATCCAGGAAGAGTATAAGACGCAGATGGATAAGCTGCGGGAAGGGCTTACAGAGGCGCTTTCGAATATCCTTCTCGGCGAAAAGATTCCGCTCGACGTGATCAACGGCGAGAGTGGTGAGATCATCATTCCGGCGAATCGCAAGATTACGAAGACGCTGCTGCGGAAACTCGCGGCCGTTTCCAAGCACGTGCAGATTGATCCTTCCCCGGTGCGGATTAAGATCATGGAGATCATCGGTTCTTACCAGACAAAGTTCGATGAGCTGGAAACAGACCGTGAACGCAAGATGGGTTCGATTGAAGCCGGTGAAGGTTCTGCGGATGGTGCGATCAAGCAGGTTAAAGTTTACATCGCCACGAAGCAGAAGCTGGAAGTTGGTGACAAGATGGCTGGTCGCCACGGGAACAAGGGTGTCGTCGCCAAGATTGTCCCTGAGGAAGACATGCCCTTCTTGCCAGATGGAACTCCGGTTGAAATCTGTCTTAATCCGCTGGGAGTGCCTTCGCGTATGAATGTCGGACAGGTGCTTGAGACGCACTTGGGTTGGGCTTGTAAAAAGCTTGGGATTAAAGTGGCCACGCCGGTCTTTGATGGGATTCCAGAAAAGAAAGTGCGTGAGTACCTCAAGGACGCGAAATTACCCTCAACGGGTAAGAGTCCGCTGCTTGATGGGCGGACTGGTGACAAAATCGATCAGGAGGTGGTGGTGGGCTACATCTATATGATGAAGCTGAACCATCTTGTTTCGCACAAGATTCACGCCCGCGCGGTGGGTCCGTATTCGTTAGTGACGCAGCAACCCTTGGGAGGCAAAGCCCAGTACGGCGGTCAACGTTTCGGAGAAATGGAAGTGTGGGCGTTGGAGGCCTATGGGGCCGCGCATACACTTCAAGAGCTCCTCACTGTTAAATCGGATGACGTCCAAGGGCGAACGAAGATTTATGAGTCTCTGGTCAAGGGTGATAACACCCTTCAGGCGGGCACGCCTGAATCGTTTAACGTCCTGATCAAAGAAATTCAGTCGCTAGGCTTGGATATCAAACTGCAGAAGCGCGACGCGCTCAGCTACGGAGCCTGAGCCGCCGGCCGCGTTTTGTTCACCTTCAGAAACTTCAGGGAGACACCAAAATGATTCAACCCAACGACACCGCCGGCACCACTCGTGACCAGGCTCGCGAATCTCTCGGCATCGAGGAGAGCGCGTTTGACTGCGTGTCCATTACCGTAGCCTCCCCCGAGACTATTCGCAAATGGTCCAAGGGAGAAGTGAAGAACCCGGAGACGATTAACTATCGTACCTTCAAGCCGGAGCCGGGCGGTCTTTTCTGTCAGAAAATCTTCGGTCCTGTCCGTGATTACGAGTGTGCTTGCGGCAAGTACAAGCGCATCAAGTATAAGGACGTGGTGTGCGATCGTTGCGGCGTCGAAGTGACGATTGCGCGGGTTCGTCGTGAGCGGATGGGGCACATCGAGTTGGCGGTGCCTGTGGCCCATATCTGGTTTCTTAAGTCCATGCCCAGCCGTCTAGGGCTGCTGCTGGATATGACGGCTCGTTCGCTGGAGCGGGTCATTTATTACGAGAACTACATGGTCATCGATCCGGGTAAGACCCCGCTTGAGATGAAGCAGTTGTTGACGGATACCGAGTACCGGCAGGCCCTTGAAGAATACGGTGATGACTCGTTCGTGGCCAAGATGGGTGCTGAGGCGGTCCGCGACGCCCTCGTGAAGACGGATATGGAGGCGACGGTGGTTGAGTTGCAGGAACAGATGCGGGCCACAAAGTCGAAGCAGATTAAAAAGAAGCTCTCGAAGCGTTTGAAAGTGATTCAAGGATTCATTCACTCGAGTAGCCGTCCGGAGTGGATGGTCCTGGAGGTGCTCCCGGTGATCCCACCCGATTTGCGTCCGCTCGTTCCGTTGGAAGGAGGCCGCTTTGCGACGTCGGATCTCAACGATCTCTATCGTCGGGTTATCAATCGCAATAATCGTTTGCGGAATCTGATGCAGTTGAAGACGCCCGATGTGATTATCCACAACGAGAAGCGCATGCTGCAAGAAGCGGTCGACGCTTTGTTTGATAACGGTCGCCATGGTCGGCCAGTGACCGGTGCGGGCAACCGTCCGCTGAAGTCCCTTTCAGACATGTTGAAAGGCAAACAGGGTCGATTCCGGCAAAATTTGTTGGGTAAACGCGTCGATTATTCGGGACGTTCGGTGATCGTGATCGGTCCGGAACTCAAGCTGAACCAGTGCGGTTTGCCCAAGAAGATGGCGCTCGTCCTTTTTGAGCCGTTTATCATTCGCCGGCTCAAGGAACTGGGTTTCGTGCACACGGTGCGTGGTGCTCGTAAGATGATCGAGAAAAAGTCGCCTGAGGTCTGGGACATTCTCGAAGAAGTGACTAAGGGGCATCCGGTCCTTTTGAATCGTGCGCCGACGCTGCACCGTCTCTCGATTCAGGCGTTCGAGCCGATCCTGATTGAAGGGGAGGCGATTCGTATTCATCCGCTGGTCTGTACCGCTTACAACGCGGATTTCGATGGTGACCAGATGGCGGTCCACGTCCCTCTGTCTCTAGAGGCCATTATGGAGTGCAAGCTCCTCATGATGGCGACTTCCAATATTTTCTCGCCCTCGTCTGGAAAACCGATCCTGACGCCTTCCCAAGACATTGTTTTGGGTGCGTATTATTTGACTATCGAGCCACGGAAGAAGCCCGAAAAGGGGTTCCGCGTACCGCTGCTGAGCGGTCTGCATGAAGTGATCTACGCCAAGGTTGATGGCGCCCTTAAGATGCACGATTGGGTCGAGGTGCCGAATCCTGATTTTGGCCGAGAGACGGTTTTCGGAGACATTAAGAGGAAGACGATCCGGACAACGGTGGGTCGGGTGATTTTCAATCAGATTTGGCCAGAAGGCCTTGGGTTTGTGAACTTCCCCGTGCCGAAGGGTAAACTAGGAGACCTCATTCTCAACACGTACAAGATCGCCGGAAATCACGTCACGGTGGAAACGCTGGATAAGCTCAAGGAACTTGGGTTTCAGACGGCCTTTCAGGCGGGTATTTCGATTGGGATCGATGATATGATCATCCCTGATTCCAAGAAGGAGATTGTTGCGGAATCACGGAAGAAAATATCTGACGTCGAGGCTCAGTTTCACAAGGGAATCATTACGGATGGCGAGCGCTATAACAAGGTCATCGATATTTGGACCGGCGCGACGGATAAAATCGCCAAAGAGGTGTTTGCACGACTCGAGAACAATGATGGTAAGACGGAGGTTAACCCCGTTTATATTATGATGGATTCGGGTGCCCGCGGCAATAAGCAGCAAGTGCGGCAGCTCTGTGGTACGCGTGGTTTGATGGCGAAACCTTCTGGTGAAATTATTGAGCGGCCGATTCTTTCCTCCTTCCGTGAGGGCTTGACGGTGCTGGAATACTTCATTTCGACGCACGGTGCTCGTAAAGGTTTGGCCGACACGGCGTTGAAGACGGCGGATGCGGGTTATCTCACGCGCAAACTGTGCGATGTAGCGATGGACGTGATTATCGCGGAGGACGATTGTGGTTCCCGTGATGGTGTTTGGAAAAAGGCGATCTTTGAGGGTGACGATGAAATCGTCGGCCTGAAGGAACGTATCATCGGTCGTTTTTCGAGCGACGATGTGCCGAACCCGATCAATCCATCTGAGATCCTCGTGGGGTCGGGTGAGCTAATTACGGAAGAAATGGCCGCGCGAATCGATGAACTTGGCATTGAGCGGGTGAAGGTGATGTCGCCGCTGACCTCCGTGAGTAAGGGGGGGATCGATGCAAAGTCCTACGGCATCAATCCGGCGACCAGCAAGGTCGCTAAGATTGGCGATTCGGTTGGCATCATCGCGGCTCAGTCGATTGGTGAACCTGGGACTCAGCTGACGATGCGCACGTTCCATATTGGTGGCGTGGCTTCCGGTGGCTTCAAGACGCCGGAAATTCGGGTCAAGGCGAGCGGGACGATCAAGTACCGTGCGCTGCGGTTGGTCGAAACGGCCGACGGCGGTTCGATTGTGCTCAATAAAACGGGGACGATCCAAGTGCTCGATACCGAGGACAAGGAAATCGAGGTCTACAACATCGTGGTTGGTTCCTTCCTGCACGTCGGTGATGGCGAGAAAATCGAGAAGGGAGCCGTGTTGGCCCAGTGGGATCCCTATAACATTCCGGTTCTTTCCGAGAAGGGCGGTTCCCTGCACTTCAAGGATATGATCCCTGGTGTCACCGTGAAGAGGGAGCTGGACGAGGCCTCTGGCCGCATCGCGACGGTCGTAATCGAGCATAAGGAAGACCTCAACCCTCAGATTGAAGTGCGCGACGCTAAGAATAAGTCGTTGGCGGCTTATTCGATTCCTGTGGGTGCGCAGATTGCTGTGAACGAGGGCGACACGATTGCACCTGGCGCCTTGCTGGCCAAGACGCCTCGGCAGGCTTCGAAGACCAAGGACATTACCGGTGGTCTCCCGCGAGTGGCGGAACTCTTCGAGGCGCGTCGTCCGAAGGATGCGGCGGAGATGTCCCGCATCGATGGTATTGTGTCTTTTGAAGGCACGGTTCGTGGCAAACGGAAACTTGTCGTCAAGAATGATGAGACCTCTCAAGAAGAGGAACATCTTATCGCGACGGGTCGGCACATTATCGTCCAACCTGGAGACGTGGTGCACAAAGGCCAACACTTGACCGAAGGTTCGGCTGATCCGCACGAGATTCTAGAGATTCTCGGGCCATCGGCGCTCTACGATTTCCTGATCTCCCAAGTGCAAGAGGTTTATCGTCTCCAAGGTGTGACGATCAACGACAAGCACATTGAGATTATTATTCGGCAGATGCTTCGGAAAGTCCGGATTACTGATCCGGGAGATACTGAGAATTTCTGGGGTGAGCAGGTGGACCGGGCCACATTCCTGTTGGAAAATAAACGGATCGATGAAGCGGGCGGAAAGCCGGCCGAAGCCGAGCCGATCCTTCTCGGAATCACCAAGGCTTCGTTGGAGACGGAAAGTTTTATTTCTGCCGCCTCTTTCCAAGAGACCACGCGTGTGCTCACGGACGCCTCCACTTTGGGCAAGGTGGACTTGCTGAGGGGCTTTAAGGAAAACGTCATCATGGGTCATTTGATCCCGGCCGGGACTGGTTTGCCGACGTACAAGCAGCTGAAGATCACGCTGCCGTTTGGTGCTGAGTTGCCAGTCGATGCGCCGATGGCCGCGCAAGTGATTCCGGCGAGCTGAGACCTAAGCTGATTTCTTGCAAGCCGCGGACGAAAGTCCGCGGCTTTTTTATGTTTTCGGAACAGGGAGCGGATTGTCGCTTTCGATAAAACGGGTAGTTTCGGCAAGCGTGCGTGAGGCGAAAAAATCTTCGCGGTCCGCGGTCGCGGCGAGCCGCGTCGGTGGGGACCGAGGCTCGGCAATGGCTCGCTGGCGCTGCTCATCCTTGACGAAGTGGGTAGGTCGCCACCGATTTCCTTGGACACGGGACAGTAAACCCGAGACGGCACCTCATGATTTTCGGCGAAAAAAACAGTTGAGTGGGAAAACGGTCTTCTGCGGAGAGGCCGACTGTGCCATTGTTGGGGATGCAGTTAAATTTGGCGGGTAAAAATGTCGTGGTGTTTGGGGCGGCCAACGGGATTGGCCGAGCGATTGCGGAAGGGTTTGAGGCGGAGGGTTGCCTTGTGACGAGTTTTGACCGCCAGCGGCATCCGCGGCTGGAGTCAGCGTTGGGGGACGTGACCTCATTCGGTGAGGTGAAGGCGTTTGCGGCGGGCTTTGAGGAAGTGGATCATGTTGTTTACTCGGTGGGGGTCGGATCGGGTAAATTTGGATTTCCGTTTTGGCGGCTTGAGCCGACCGATTGGGGGCGAGTGCTGGAGGTGAATTTGATCGGGGCGGTAAATGCGGCGCATGCTTTCGCGCCGAAATTGATCACGCGTGGGGCGGGGTCATTTTTAGTGCTGGTCTCGGTTGCTGGCCAAATGGGTTCGCAAACCGATCCTCCGTACAGTGCGGCGAAGGCGGGCTTGATTAATTTTATGCAATGCGCCGCGAAGGATTTTGCGCCGTATGGAATCCGGGTCAACGCACTCTCGCCGGGGATGGTGAAAACGGCGTTGAACGAGGCGGTGTGGGCGGCCAGCCAGATGCGGTTACCAGAAGCGCAACGGCAGAGCTACGAGACTTGGGCGGATGATAAGATCAGCAAGGTATCGCCGCTCGGTCGTTGGCAGACGCCGGCGGAATACGCGGCGATGGCGGTTTTTCTGGCCTCCGACTACGCGAAAAACATCACGGGTCAGACGATCAATATTGATGGTGGTCAAGTCATGCACGCGTGACGTCAGCCGGGAGGGAACTCTTTTCTGAACGAGTGGGATCGGGCGCGGATCAGGAGGTCTGAGGCTGGGCCATGGCCGTTTATTGCTCGTAGATTAGCCGTCCTCTCATTGCCCGAGTTCGCGCGGTGCCGAGTTCGCGCGGTGCCGAGTTCGCGCGGTGCCGAGTTCGCGCGGTGCCGAGTTCGCGCGGTGCCGAGGGCGTAGAACGTTCGGAAAAGTCGCAATAGCGCGGCGGGTGAGCGGCATTTGAGAGGCGGGCCTTTAATTGTTTGTTCGTGCGGCGGCCCTCAGCGGTGTGGGTTCGTTTGTTGGCCGGTGGTTTTTGACGATGGCGCCGACATGATGCAGAGGCCTTGACCCTTATTTCCAGTTATGGATATTTAACCCTATCCTGTTTTTCTCTTTTGGCCTGCCATGCGTATATTTCTCGTAGAAGATGAACGTCAGCTTTCGGGGCACATTGCGCGGGCACTCATCAGGCAGGGGCACGCTGTGACGACTTTTCATGATGGATTGGACGGTTTGGCGGCGACGTTGGCAGAACCTCCGGATTTGGTCGTGCTCGATCTTAATCTGCCGCGCTTGGACGGGCTCTCTTTGGTGGCCAAGTTACGCACCGCGCAGTGCGCGGTGCGCGTGTTGATGCTTACGGCGCGCGGTGAGGTCGGTGATCGAGTGAGGGGTTTGCAGGCGGGAGCGGATGATTATTTGGCCAAGCCTTTTTCGATGGATGAATTGGCTGCTCGGATCACGGCACTCGGTCGGCGCGGGTCGCAAGCGGCGCCGGAGGAAGTGTTGAAGGTGGGTGATTTGCAGCTGGATGTGCGCCATCGGCGCGTGACTCGCGGGGGTCGCGTGATTGCGCTCTCGCCGCGGGAACTGGACGTGTTGCAGGTGTTGATGCAGGAGCCGGGGCGGCCGTTTTCTCGGACCGAGTTATGTGAACGCGTGTGGCAGCGTGATCACGAATACGACACGCGCACAGTGGAAATTTTTATTACGCGCTTACGAAAAAAAATCGATACGAGTGCTGCCCCTGCACTCATTCATACGGTCCGCGGGGTTGGTTACGCTCTGTGTCTTCCAGAATGAAAAAGTTTCTTCTGTCTTCCTATCAGGATGGCCTGAGTCGTCGCTGGGTGGGAAGTATTTACGAGGCAATCCAGGAGCTGGGGACTTGGGCCTGGCGCGTTGGGAGTTGCCTTGGGCTCCTCGGCATTTCGGTTGAGGCCGCGACCATTGAAGGTCGGATCAGCCTGCCCAAAGTGCGCGTGGCGCCGGTCATTAACCAGCGTTACGAGATTATCGCCACTGGCGGTGTGCTCGGGACGAATCCGCCCTTGGCGGTCGTTTACCTGGAGGGGAAATTTGCTGGGGCGGCGACGCCCGCGGTGGTCCAAATGATTCAGCGAGAGATGGCTTTCGTGCCCGCTTTGCTGCCGGTCCGGATTGGGACCAAGGTGGAGTTTCCGAATCTCGACCCTGGGTTTCACAATATTTTTTCGTTTTCTTTGGCGAAACGGTTTGATCTCGGGCGGTACCGATCGGATGAAAAACCGGTTCCGTCGCAAGTTTTTGATGCCCTCGGGCTCGTGACCTTGCGGTGTGATATTCACGAGCATATGCGGGCGCTGGTGCTGGTGCTCGACACGCCCTATTTTACGATCACCGATGAGGAGGGGAGTTTCCGGTTGATTGATTTACCGGCGGGTGGGTACACGTTGAAAGTATGGCTCGATAGCAAAACGATGCGAGAGAGGCCGGTTGTGCTGGTGCGAGACGCGGCCCTGCGGATGGACTTCCCGTGAGGCGGTTGGGTGAATTGCCGGCTGAGCGTGTGCTCGGCTACCGGGCCAAGCTCTTGGTGGCGATCATGGTCGTGGTATCAGTGGTGACAATGCTCGCGCTTTTCCTTGCGCAGCGGAGCCTCGCGGCGACGGTCGAAGAGGATTTGGAGCGGGAATTTGCAACGGAGTTAGCCGCCGTGCATCTGGCGCAGGCGGTCCGGCTCGCCGGCTTGGTCGAGCGATGCCGGATTTTAGTAAGAAAGCCGCGGCTACGAGCGGTTTTTGAGGATGATGCGCTTGACCTGTTGTATTTGACGGCGGAGGACGAGTTGCGGGATGTGGTGGCGGACAATGCGGGGAAGGGTTCCGCGGTCACGCCGCGTGGTTTGCACGCCGGCGCCTATTGGTTTCTCGATCGCCGAGGCGTGTTGATTCAGCCACCCGACCGGAACAGTGGAGGGGGCGGGGGGCGCCCGCTGGCGGTCTTTACTGCGGCGCAGATTTCTTTGCCACGTTTGGCGCACACCCCGCAGGTGGGTTATTTGGCTGGTGGCGGTGGGAGGGTCGCGGGGGAATTGCTCGAGATTATTGCCGTGCCGATTCTTTCCTCGGAAACGGGTGAAGCGATGGCAGCCTTGGTCTTGGGATTTTTACCGCCGCGGGTGAGTGGACGTGGGCGGGCGGTGGGGTTAAAGAGTGGCATCTGGATGGGTGGCCGGTTGGAAGGTGGAGAGTTGGGGCAGGACGCGGTCCGCGAAGATGAGGTGCGGACCGCCGTCGACGGTCCGGTGCGGGTGATGGTCGACGGGGTGCCCTATTTATTATTCTCGAAGATGCTCAATGCCGATTCGCTTTACGCCCGCGCCTTTGAGGTTTGCCTGTATCCGTTGACCGATTTGTGGGAGCGCCAGCGGATTTTGCGCTGGCAGGTACTTGGTGCGGGTGGCGTGCTTCTTTTATTAGGCCTAGTGGGCAGTCATGTCGTATCAGGGCGACTGGCGCGGCCGGTGGAGCAGTTGGCGTCCGATTCAGCAGAGGAGCGAAAGCAGCGAATGCGAGTGGAGGCGGCGCTGGAGGTGAAGAGCGCGGATTTGCAGCGGTCGGCACGGTTTTCGGCCGACGCCTCACACCAGTTGAAGACGCCGGTGGCGGTCTTGCGGGCGGGGCTGGAGGAACTACTGGCTCAAGAGAAACGGCCCGCGCAGGAGTGTGAGGAAATTTCCGCGTTAATTCATCAGACTTACCGCCTGTCCAGCGTGATTGATGACCTCTTGCTCCTATCGCGGATGGACGCTGGCCGATTGCAGCTCTCCTTGGTGCCGGTGAATCTGAGTGAGTTAATAGCGGCTGGGCTGGATGATTTGAGCACGTGGCCGGAGGATGGGGTGATGGCGGTCGAAGCGGAGATCCCGGCGGCGCTCTTTATCGCCGGGGAGCAGCGGTATACCGCGATGATTTTGCAGAACTTGCTGGAGAACGCGCGTAAGTACAATTGCGCGGGAGGTCGTATCCGAATTTCGGTGACAGTCGAAGATCACGCGGTGCGGTTGGGGATTGGTAACACCGGGCGGACGATCCCGCCGCACGCGCAGTCGCACATCTTTGAGCGTTTTCACCGTGGGGAAATCGGCGAGAACGTGCCTGGCTATGGTCTTGGACTCAATCTCGCGAGGGAGCTGGCGCGTCTGCACCGCGGTGATTTGCGGTTGCTGCAGTCGGCGGATTCCTGGACCGAGTTTGAGGTCTGTTTTCAGCTCGCTCTGCTTGTTCAGAGCGAACGTCCTTCCGCATGAGCTGGATTCGTTTTATTTTGGTTTTCTTGGCGGGTTGGCCCCTCGCGTTTGGGTCGGATGAATTTTCCGATCGATTGGAGCAATTGCTTACGTTCAGCACGCGGGACGGGCGATTGCGCGGACGAATGAGCGGGACTTTGGAAATTGAGAGTTACGCGGTGCAACTACCGGCGCCGGGGTTGTTGTATACGGAGAGCGCGTTTTTAACGGCGCCGCGCTGGAATGTATTTCTCGACGTCCAGATGGGGGCAGAATTTTATTTTTTTGCGCAAGTGCGGGCGGATCGGGGTTTTGATCCGGGGGCAGCTGGGGCGCAGGTAAGGCTGGACGAGTATGCGTTGCGGTTCACGCCGTGGCGGGATTCGCGATTGAATGTGCAGGTTGGACGATTTGCGACCGCGGTTGGCAATTGGGGTGCGCGGCATGGGGCGTGGAGTAATCCCTTCATTACGGCGCCGCTGCCCTACGAGAATCTCACAGGGATGTGGGATACGGACGCGGTGCCGCTTAGCCGGGTGCTGCTCCTTTGGTCGCACGTCTATCCTGGTTCGCAGGGAAAGGAGACTCTGGAGGAGAAGTTTCAGCGCATCCCGATTATTTGGGGTCCCAGTTACACGACGGGTATTTTGGTAGCGGGCGAGCTTGGGCGTTGGCGGTACGCAGGAGAGTTGAAATTGGGATCGCTGGCGTCGCGGCCGGATGCTTGGATGCACGGATTGGAAGAGTGGACGCATCCGACCGTAAGCGGCCGGCTGGGGTATCGTCCGAATCAGATGTGGAATCTGGGGGTATCGGCGAGTGCGGGCCCGTATCTGCGTGATTTTGCGACGGTAAATTTTAAGACGGGTGTGGGTCGGGGAGATTTTGAGCAGCGAGTGGTGGCGGCGGATGTGGCGTTTGGCTGGCATCAGTGGCAGATGTGGTCGGAGGTGTTTGCCTCGCGTTTTTGCATTCCTAAAATTGGCGATGTGGACACGGTGTCTTATTACTCGGAGGTTAAATACAAAGTAACGCCGCAGTGGTTTTTGGCCGGGCGTTGGAATCAGCAGCTATTTTCGACACTAGTGGACCGAGGGGTGGCGACGAAGTGGGGCGCGGATGTCTGGCGGATTGATTTTTCGCCGGGCTATCGTTTTTCGGCGTACACGCAATTGAAGTTTCAATATAGTCTGCAGCATGGCGACAGTGCGGGCCGGGATTTTACGCGGACGCTTGCGGCGCAGTTGACGTTGAGGTTTTGAGTGAGGGCGGGCGCGAATGAGGGTGGTGGGGTGGAGGGGCGGGCGTGGCTGGGAGCGCGGAGGAGGAGTGGCGCGCGGTGATACTTGATTGGGCGGATGGTGGGAGCGGATGGATGAAACCGGAGGTCTGTGGAACAATGAGATTGGCGGAGAAGCCAAGGTCTGACCAAACTTCCGGATGCGACTCGTTTGTTTTCGTTGGATTTTAATTTTTGGGCTAGGGCCTCTTCTGGGTTTTGGTCAGGCGACGGTGCCGACGGTTTTGGAGCCGTTGCCCGGGCAGACGCTTGGGGTGGGGGGCAGTGGTACGGTTGATTTACGGGCTTACTTTGGATTGCCTGGGGTGACCGGTCAGATCGTGCAGTTTAACACGGTGTCGGGTCGTTATAATTTTGAGATGTATGGGGTGGATGCGCCGCTCTCGGTCGCGAATTTTCTCAACTACGTCAACCGAGGGGCCTATAATAATACGATTATTCACCGGTCGGTCCCCGGCTTTGTGGTGCAAGGAGGCGGCTACACTTATTCGGTAAATTCCACCCACATACCGGTCGATGCGCCGGTGCGGAATGAGTTTCGTCGCCCAAATGTGCGCGGCACGGTGGCGATGGCGAAGCTGGGTGGAAATCCGGACAGTGCGACGAGCGAGTGGTTCGTGAACTTGGCTGATAATCGGGCTAATCTAGATAACCAAAATGGCGGTTTCACGGTGTTCGCGCGAGTGCTGGGCACGGGCATGACCGTGATCGATGCGGTGGCGGCGCTGCCGGTGGCCAATGTGATGAACTTAGAAGGCGTGCCCGTGCGGAACGTCACGGCGGGCCAGACGCAGCTCCTCTTGCAGAATTTGGTCGCAGTGACCTCAGTCGCTCAGGTCGCCATTTACCCCTCAGCGGGGGGAGGGACTGCGGTGCTCAGTTTTTCGCTTACGAATTCGGAGCCGGATGTCGTGAGCGCGGTGATCTCGGGTTCGACGTTGACGTTGACTCCGATCGCGGCGGGGACGGCGAATATTTCGGTTCGGGCGACTGATACCCATGGCAACTCGGCGGTAAATTCGTTCGTGGTCGGCGTGCAGGGCGTCAGTTCAGTCGGTTTTTCGCAGCAGCCGGTGAGTCAGACGGTGGCGCCGGGAGGCGGTGCGGAGTTGTCGGTGGTGGCTTTGGGGAATGGGCCGCTTTCCTACCAGTGGATGCGGAATGGGGTGAACGTGGCTGGGGCGACCCAGAGGACCCTGAGTTTTGTCAACGTAGCGGCAACGGCGGCGGGTGATTACACGGTGAGTGTAAGCGATGCGACGGGCAGGGCAACAAGTTGGGTTGCGCGACTGACGGTGGCGGAGCCTGAACTTGGCCGGTTAGTGAATCTTTCGGTACGTTCCTTGGCGGGCGTAAACGGGGAACCGCTGATCGTCGGTTTCACTGTGGGGGGAGGGGCTAAGACGCTTTTGGTGCGCGGAATCGGGCCAGGGCTCGGCGCTTTTGGGGTCCCCGATACGCTGGTTGATCCGCTCTTGAAGATTTTTGCGGAAGGGCCTTCTCCAGTGGAGGAGAACGATGATTGGGGGGCGTCAGCGAATGGCGCGAATCTGCCGGGTCTCTTTGCTCGTCTGGGGGCTTTTGCTTTGCCGGCAGGTAGTCGGGACGCGGCTTTGGCGGTGACGATTGGTGGTTCGCGCACGGCTCACGTGATGGGGAAAACGGCGACGGCCGGAGTGGCGTTGGTGGAGCTTTATGATGCGGGTAGTGGCAACGCGCCCAGGTTGACCAATGTCTCAGCGCGCAATTTTGTCGGCACGGGTGACAATGTACTGATCGCTGGCTTTGTGATTAGCGGTAATGTTCCGCGCCAGTTATTGGTGCGTGCGGTCGGCCCCACGCTGGCGGATTTTGGGGTGGTGGGGACCTTGTTGGACCCGCGGTTGGAGATTTCCTCAGGGGATACGCTGGTGGCTTCGGGTGATAACTGGTCGGATGAGGCCAACGCGGCAGTGATCCGTGAGACGGCGGCTCGGGTGGGTGCTTTTGCGTTGAAGGAGGGGAGTCGGGATGCGGCTTTAGTTCTCACCTTGCCGGCCGGCGCGTACTCCGCGAAAATTTCGGGAGTCAGGAGCGCGACGGGAGTAGCTCTAGTAGAAATTTATGAGGTAAGCGGGCCTTAGAGGTATCATTGGAACCAGTGCCGAGACTGGGTCGTTTCCCGAGGGGGATTGGCGGGTGGCGATATTGTTTGGAAACGCGGGGCCCCGGCTGGTTTCGTGCGGCGTCGATTTTGCTGGGCTGCTCGTGCCTGCCAAAAAAGGCGTCAGCAGCGCTGGCGTGAACTGTGTGCCCGGGCCCGCGGTGTTCTGGGTCTTCCAGGGCCAGGTGCTGATGCGCGGTGCGGCTTGCCCGGTGAGCGTTTGATCGAACCGGAATCTGGATGTACGCCATCGCTGATAACCTCGTTTGTACGTTGTTCCTGAAGGTCCACCTCGCCCCTGCCGTCTCCATCGTACGTTTCTGCATCAAAGGGGCTCTCGACGCCCTGCAAGCGTGGGTCGATCGTGCCCGGCGCTCACGTCGCCCCCGCCGGCTGGCCCGTCGCACCCTTGTCGCCGTTCTCGCCGCCGATCGTGTCCCCCACCGCCCGGTCGCAGCGGACCCCGCGCTCGGCAACGATGACCGAACGACTACCCGCTCCCCCAGCGTCCCGGCGGGCGGATGGGCGTATCCGTTTATCGGAGACCGCGATGATCGCCGTTTCGTTTTTAAGCGGGGACTAACTCAACGCCATTCGCGTCTGCCCGTGATCCATCATCCCATTCACAAATGGCCGGGCCGCGATTTGTAACCCGCAAGGTTACCTGTCGGCCGGCCGCCGCGACGAGCGGCCGTGGCGCTCTCAGCGTGTTTAGGCGGTTACACAATGCGGTGGTTGCAGCGGGATTAGTCACGGCGTTTTTTGGGTGAGGCGCCTCCGGCCTCATGAACTTTCGGCGAGCCGCGGTTACTCGCCGCTCGCGAGTTCCACGAGACCGCCGCCCGCGGCCGCCGCGTGATCGATGCCGGCAAGATTCCGGTCGCCCGACGTCGCGACGGCGCCCTGCCGAGCGGGGCGGGAAGCACGTGCTCGACGAAACTATTCGCGCCACGTTGCCGCCGCCGCCGCCCACGCCACCGACAGCTTAATCCGCCACGCTGCCGCTGCCCACGGCGAAGCACCGACTCGACGACACCCTTTGGCCACGGCGTGAGCATCGCGCGGGGCGCGTTTTACGATCCGTGGATCTTTCGCCGCCCGGCCCGCCTTGGCGGCGTCCGGGTCGCTACGGGATCACCGGTAACACGATGTGCGAGGGATGCGACGCATCGTGGTAAATCGTGTTGGTGGCGACGATTTGCCGACGGTGCTGCGCCAGCGGTTCGCCGGTGTTGGGGTTGATGTCGAAGCGCGGAAAGTTGCTGCTGGCAATGTCCACGCGGATGCGATGGCCCTTCTTGAAGACGTTGCTGGTGGGGTAGAGCTTGATCGTGAACGGATACACTTGGCCAGGTTCCATCAGCTTCTCCTTGGCCAGCGAGTCGCGGAAGCGGGCGCGGACGATGCCGTCTTCAATGTTGAGATCCACGCCTCCAGGCCAGTCCGCGCTGGGTGGATACACATCGATCAGCTTGGCGGTGAAGTCGGTGTCGAGTGCGGAGGATGAGGCCCACAGTTTGACTTCAATCTCGCCGGTCACCTCCACATCCCGTTCGAGTGGATCGGTGCGGAACACGACTACATCGTTGCGGGCGGAGATCGGGATGGGCTTGGTCCAATTCCAGAATTTTTCGCTGCCGCGCTGGTCCCAGGCGCCGGGCGCCAAGAGATCATTCCCGGAGGAAATGTTGCCCCCCAGCGTCGGCACCGGGTTGTGGGGATCGGATTCGTAACTGGTGGCGGCATGGTCGGCCGATGGTTTGGTCGTGGCGAGTGCGCCCGTGTCTTGCAAATAGTACGGCGTGTACTGCGTGCGGGCGAGGGGCCATTCGTTTTCGTGGCGCCAGACTCCGCCATGGAAGAGGTGCCCCTTCGCGTCCTTGTGGCCATCGCCGGAGCCCATCACAAAAATCCGGACCTTCGAGGCAAACCAGCCCGATCGGCCGACCGTGTTGTCCATCCCCTTGAGCCAGTGATCAAACCACTCGCGTCGCCACGCGAGCTGGTCGGGGACGGCCGCCGCAGGGCCGAACTCCACTTGACCGTGCGCGTGGTTGCCCTGGGCGCCATGAATCCATGGACCCATGATGAGATACACCTCGCTTTTCAGCGCCTTCGATAAGGCGACATAGTTGGCGCTGGTGTTGCCGCCCCAGGAGTCGTACCAGCCGCCCACGAGGTAGATCGGTATGTCTTTGTAGCGAGACGGATCGGCCAGAATATTATTTTGCGCCCAGAAGGCATCATCCGCGCCGTGGCGCATCGCCGCGATCAGCCACGCCTCGTATTCGGGGGCCAACTTCAGCGGTGTGCCGCCTGGCCGCAGAGGGAGATGGGGCAGATAGGCTAAGCGCTGGGCGGATAGTTCGTGCAAGGCGGCGGCGGTGCCAGGATCCCGGGACGCGCGGCTGCCGTTCCCGGCATTGAGCATGATCCAGTTCCAAAAGCGCATCTCAAATGCCCCCGCATTGCGCATGCTCTGCCGGCCCATGTTGGCCACCGCGTCGACTGGAATGACCGTCGCGAGCTGCGGCACTTTTTCCAAGGCCATCGCGTGTTGCGTCCCACCGGAATACGAGGTGCCCACCATGCCGATCTGGCCATTCGACCAGGGTTGCCTCGCGATCCACGCCGCACAGTCCGCGCCATCCGGCCCATCATCGGTCATCCAGTGCCACACGCCGTCCGAGCCGTAACGCCCCCGGGTGTCCTGCGCCACGAAGCTGTAGCCGTGCGCGGCGAAATACTCGCCGTAGCTCTTCATGCCGGCTTTGTTGTAGGGCGTGCGAGTAAGGATGACGGGCCAGCGGCCAGAATGGCTGGCGGGCAAATAGATGTCGGTGGCCAGATTCACGCCGTCGCGTGTGGTGACCATGACGTTTTTCTCCACTTGAATTTCCGGCTTTTGCGCCAGTGCGGGCAAGCTGCTGAAGAACGCGAAGGCGAGGCGTTGGCGGGTGGTAATCATAAGGGTATCAAGTGAAAACTCGCGGAAGATTTGCAAAGGGGGATCGTCCAGACATCGGACCCGACTGGAGGCATGACGGCATCACGGCTCAGAAAATCGAGCCAATCTGGGCGAAGCCGATCGTGTTGGAGTGGATGCCGTGGTGGTCGATGGCGATGGACGAGTTTGAGATCAATGCGGGGAAAATGGATTTTCGGGGGCAAGGCGGCGGGGAAGGGCTCGACAGGATTTGGGCCGTTAGCGGCAAATTTATCGATTTCGCGGCGGCCGCGGGTTCGGAAAGTTTTGGGGCATCACCCAGGGAAATATCGCCACGGAAATGCTACCACGGGAATGAGGCTGGCGGGCGCGGACGAGGTCTGGGCGCGGATTTTTTGGGGTAATCATCGCGGGGTGCGCGGCGAAGAGACGGAGACCTCCCGCGGGCTCGGCGTCAACGAGCAACCGTTTTCAGGAAAAATTCTCAAGCAGACTCCCGTCATAAACTGCGAAGCTGCCGTGGGCAAAAGTTAAACCTTTCGTAACTGCTCAGGGTGGAAAAAACTGACGGTGAACGCGCAAGTTACGCGAAGAAAGCAGAATTTTATGCTGAACTCGGACTGCGGAGGGAGGGTGGCCTTCGTCCACGAAGGAAAGCAGGGTGATGCAAGGCCGGGAGTTGGGTGGGGGGACCTCGCGTTGATCCGGACTTTGCCGACCGAGCATAGCGAGTGGGGCCGGACGCGACTGTCGGCGTAAGTGGTCCGCACAGTCCCCTGTGCGGAAGGAGCGTCTCCTGACTCAGAGCCGCACAGGGGACTGGGCGGATCCCTTTGGGCACCGCGCCAGAGGTGATCGGTGCTCGTGATTGCTGGGAATCGACCTGAGCAGTTAACCCTTTTAAAAGTCAAATCATGATCCCGCTAATCCTGATCCCTGACCGTTGGCGCCGTCGGCTGCGCTTTAAAAATTGGGTTTTGAGCGGAGGTGGTTGTGCCGACTGCGGCCACAGCGGGATGTTGCCGGACTCGGAACGTTGCCATTTTGGGCACCTCCGCATCTCGCCGGTTGACTTCGAAAACCAAACCAACTGAAACCATCTTTGCCTCCCCTGTCTCCACTTCGAGGGTAGTTGCGCCCTCGTTCCAATTAACCAGAGTTCTCCTCTCCCCTCGGTAAATGCATCCGCAAGGCCACGATCAAAGGCAAGTCCGACCCTGCGCGTCCCCTTTCCCCTGCCGATTGGAAATTAAGATTAACACGTTGTGATCAAGATTCCGTGGTCCGTGGAAATATGAAATTCAAGGCATCGCTACTTCACTTGAGAATGAAACTGAGGCCGTCGACCTTGCGACCACGCGGGTGCGGGTTTTCGCTCGCGCTGCTGGGTGTGACCCTCGGGACGGCGCAGGATATTGGTGTCGCGCGGTCCGAGATTGCGGCGAAGTTTTTGGAGAGCGGTGGCGCCGAGCGTCAGCCCACCCTCGGAACGTTCGAAGAAGTGAGAGTGGCGGGTGCGCTTCGTTCGAGTTTATTGAACCGCTCCGGTCGCTCCGTGGGGAGTGAATCTTCGCCGGCTAGTCTGGACGTCTTCCGGCAGGAAATTGAGCCCATTTTAAGGGAGAGCTGTTTCAAGTGTCACGGGGCTAAAAAGCAAAAAGCGGATTTTCGGATTGATACCTTGGATCCGGATCTTCGCCGAGGCCATGATGTGAATCGTTGGCTGGAGGTGGCGAATGTGCTGGGCAATGGCGAAATGCCGCCCAAGGACGAAGCGGAGATGTCCCCTGAGAATCGCCGTAAAGTCACTGATTGGCTGGCGGCAGAAATTCAGATCGCCTCGCGGGTCCGCCAAAGCGAACGAGGGTATTCATCTTTCCGGCGGATGACCCGTTACGAATACAACTACGCCCTCCAGGATTTGCTCGGGCTGCCCTATGACGTGGCGGCGGATCTGCCGCCAGAGACCCGCACGAAAGAGGGATTTGAAAACAGTTCGGAAATGCTCCAAATGTCGGCGATGCAGTTCGAGTATTACCGCGAACTGGGTCGCAAAGCGCTTTTGAAAGCGACCGTCCGAGGCGAGCGTCCGGCGGTGAGTTACTATGGCATCACCATGAAATTGGATGCCCCCGAGATCAATATCCTGAGGTCGCCCGGGGCGGGAAATACCAAACCAACGATCGCGCCTCGCGTCGATCCGCGCAGTCCTCACTTCAGGAATTTGCATACCGGTGCGGTCGCCAAGGCCGCTTACAGCTACCAGGGCGGCAAGATGTC
>Ga0114966_10001546_pt1 | contig 21116 bp, 16 predicted proteins | sample M_130207_XF_Meta_FD_87029 | JGI IMG/M metagenome (GOLD analysis project Ga0114966, IMG submission 87029) | Freshwater microbial communities from Lake Montjoie, Canada to study carbon cycling - M_130207_XF_MetaG | ecosystem: Environmental > Aquatic > Freshwater > Lake | place: Lake Montjoie... | reverse complement strand
CAGCAGATCACGAATGTGTATAGGTGGGTTGGCCCGCATGGCGGCGGAATATTGCTTCCAGATGTCGAAAGACGCGCGGTCACAGGCCGATTGCAGCATATGCATCGTCTGGGCTTCCCAAGCGTGCTTTTCGCCCGACCGGCGCGCTTTGTAGAACCCACCCACCGGCAGCACATCGGTCTGCGACAGCCAGCCTTTGGCGTGCACCTCTTCGCACTTCAACTGAATGCCGTTCAAGCCGATGCCCGAGATACGGCTTTGCATGCCGGGGAAATATTCGGCCACCATAGCGCGCGACAGGCCCACCGCTTCAAAGTTCAAACCGCCACGATAGGATGAGACGACCGAGATGCCCATCTTCGACATGATCTTCAGCAAACCAGCGTCAATCGCATCGCGGTAGCGGCGCATGGCGTCGATCAGGCTGCCTTCGATCAGGCCGCGCGATACACGCTCTGCCACCGAATCTTCGGCGACATAGGGGTTCACTGTGGTGGCCCCCGACCCGATCAGCACGGCAAAATAGTGCGGATCAATACATTCCGCAGCCCGCACGTTGATCGAACAGAAAGTGCGCAACCCTTTGCGGGTCAGCCATGAATGCACCGCCGATGTCGCCAAGATCATCGGCATCGCCACGCGCGCTTCGCTTTGGTGTTCATCAGTTAGCACCAATTGGCCAGCGCCTGACCGCACCGCATCTTCCGCCTCGGCCCTGATGCGTTCCAAGCCTTGGCGCAGCGCGTCTTGGGTGGAACCTGCGGGAAAGGTGCAGTCGATATAGGCCACTTGGTCGCCAAAGCGTTCGGCCAGAACCTTGAACTCGCCATTGGCCAAGAAAGGGCTTTCCAGCACCAAAATCTCGGTCTGGCTAGAGTTTTCATCCAGCACGTTGCGCAAGTTGCCAAAGCGGGTCTTCAGGCTCATCACCCGACCTTCGCGCAAGCTGTCGATGGGCGGGTTGGTGACTTGGCTAAAGTTCTGCCGGAAGAAATGGCTAAGGGGGCGATATACCGCCGACAGAACCGCGGCCGGCGTGTCATCGCCCATCGAGGCGATCATTTCCTTGCCGTCTTCGGCCATGGGAACCAGAACCTGTTCCAACTCTTCCAGCGTATAGCCCGCCGCAATCTGGCGGCGGCGCAGGTCGGCACCGGTGAAGGTCGGCTCTTCGGGCACTTCGCGCAGCAAAGCGTTCAGGTCGACGATCTTTTCGATCCAGTCGCCGTAAGGCTGGGCTGCGGCCAGTTTGTCTTTCAGTTCCACATCATGGAACAGGCGGCCTGCTTGCATATCAACCGCAATCATCTGCCCCGGCCCCAATGCTCCCTTTTCGCGCACGGTGGCTTCATCCACCGGAACCATGCCCGCTTCGGAGCCCGCAATCAGCAAGCCATCGCCCGTGATCACATAGCGCATCGGGCGCAAGCCGTTGCGGTCAAGCCCGCCGCACACCCAACGGCCATCGGTCATAGCCAGCGCCGCAGGGCCGTCCCATGGTTCGATGACCGAATTGCAATAGGAATACATATCGGCCCAAGCCTTGGGCATATTGGCGGTCTGCTTGCTCCACGCTTCGGGAACCAGCATGGTCTTGGCCATGGGCGCGTTGCGGCCCGAACGAACCAGTACTTCAAACACCGCATCCAGCGCACCCGAATCCGATGTGCCGCTGGGGATGATCGGCTTTATATCCTCAGCCATATCGCCAAACGCACCCGAGGCCATGCGAATCTCGTGGCTTTTCATCCAGTTGACATTGCCCTTTAGGGTGTTGATCTCGCCGTTATGGGCCAGCATGCGGAAGGGTTGGGCCAACCACCACTGCGGGAAGGTGTTGGTGGAATAGCGCTGGTGGTAGATGGCAAAGGCCGATTCAAGGCGTTCGTCCATCAGGTCGGGATAAAAGGTGGCGACCTGTTCGGCCAGCATCATGCCCTTGTAGATGATCGAACGGCACGACAGCGAACACAGATACATCCCCTGAATGCCCGCCTTGGTCGCGGCTTTTTCGATGCGGCGGCGAATGATGTACAACTCGCGTTCAAACTGTTCCGCATCCGCGCCGTTTTCGCAGCGGATCAGGATTTGTTCAATTTCTGGCCGTGTTGCCAAAGCCTTTTCGCCCAGAACCGAGATGTCAGAGGGCACATGACGCCAGCCATAGATATAATGGCCCATCCGCAGCACTTCGGTTTCAACAATGGTCCGGCAGGCTTCTTGCGCGCCAAAATCGGTGCGCGGCAGGAACACTTGGCCCACGGCAATCAGTTTGGTCGCATCCGGCTCGTGCCCCGTGCGGCGGACTTGGTCGTAGAAGAACTTGACCGGAATTTGCACATGAATGCCTGCGCCGTCACCGGTTTTGCCATCGGCATCCACAGCGCCCCTGTGCCAAACGGCTTTCAGAGCGTTGATCCCGTTTTCCACCACTTTGCGCGACGGCTTGCCCGAAATCGCCACAACCAGCCCCACGCCGCAAGACGCATGCTCGTCTTCGGCCTTGTACAGGCTGTTGGCATCCATCCAAGCGCGCTTTGCCTCTTCGGCGGCGACCCATGCTTCGTCATATTTGGTCATGATCAAGACCCTCCGAGAGATTTTGCAACGCTGTGGGGTAGGCCCAGTGACGACATCTGAGCGTCACATTCAAACAGCGGTATGGTTGAGGCGAAGCCCGGCTTGCCCGGTGTGATGAATTTGACGGGCGGGGTGTCGGAAGGGGCCCAAGTGCCGTCTTCCAACTCCCAATCGGAATGGCCCGAAAAGAAGGTGCGCCACTCTTCCGAGATAAACTCGCTCCCCTTGGAATGGCGCAGCACGGTGCCCTTTTCGTCGGTTTGGGTGTATTCGTATTCGGTTTGCTTCAGGGCCACGCCATCAATCGTGGCACTTTCCCCTGTCAGCTTGTCAAAGCCACGAATGGTGGTGTGTTCGCCGTTGTCTTTGTTCAGCGTGAAATCAAACGTATCCAGCCCCAAAGCGAGCAGATCTGAAAAGGACGCCGGATCGCGGGGATTTGGTTCCATCACCTCTTTGGTGCCGGGGTAGATGTCATAGCTTTCCAACCATTGCGCGTCATGGTCGATCTTGGACAGGAAATAGGGACCATCGGCATCGTAATCGGCCCGCCACTGTTCCCCCTTGGCATCCGCCTCGCAGGTATAAAACTGCGACACCATACAACCGCGCGATTGCACTGTCAGATAGGCAGTGCAGCCCGTGGGCGGGGCAAAGGTTGCCGCAGAGGTAGGGGCAGCCAAAAGGATCAGGGGCAGAACAAGGCGCTTCATGGGGAACTCCATCCGGATGTTCAGGGGTCGGGGCTTATTCTGCGGCCACGGCTGTGGATTGGGCGAGATAGGACAAGATGGCATCCGCCGCTTCGCGCCCATCGCGTATCGCCCAGACAACCAGTGACGCGCCGCGCACGATATCGCCCGCGGCATAAACACCGGGCAGATTGGTGGCATGGCTGCGGAAATCGGCCTTGATCGTGCCCCAGCGGGTCACGGCCAGTTCGGGAACACCCCAAAGGGCTGGCACATCTTCGGGTTCAAAGCCCAAAGCCTGAACCACCAGATCGGCGGGTTCGGTGTAATCGGCGTCTTCGATCACTTCGGGCACTTGGCGCCCCGTGGCATCCGGCGCGCCAAGGCGCATCTTTTGCACGATCACGCCGTCAACCACAGCGCCACCGGTGAAGCCCTTGGGAGCTGAGAGCCAAACGAAATCGACACCCTCTTCTTCGGCATTTTGCACTTCACGCTGGCTGCCGGGCATATTCGCCTTGTCGCGGCGGTATAGGCACTTGACCGAGACTGCCCCTTGCCGAATGGCCGTGCGCACACAATCCATCGCGGTATCGCCACCGCCGATGACGACCACGCGCTTGCCTTCGGCGTTCAGCTCACCAGAATCGAATTCTGCCACATCATCGCCAAAGCTTTTGCGATTCGATGCCGTCAGATAATTAAGCGCCCTGACCACACCCTGCGCGCCCACGCCGGGGGCTGCGATGTCGCGCGATTTATAAACGCCCGTCGCAATCAGCACCGCGTCATGGCGGCCACGGATGGCGTCAAACGACAAATCCTCGCCCACGCGGCAGTTCAGTACGAATTGCACGCCGGCCTGTTCCAACTGGGCAATGCGCTGCATGACAACGGGCTTTTCCAACTTAAAGCCGGGGATGCCGTAGGTGAGCAACCCCCCCGCGCGGTCATAGCGGTCATAGACCGTCACCTGAACGCCGGCGCGCCGCAGCACATCGGCAGCCGCCAAGCCACCCGGGCCAGCGCCGATGATGCCCACCGACTCCACACGGTCAGCACCCGGCTTAATCGGCGCGACCCAGCCATTTTCCCATGCCAGATCGGTCAGATACTTTTCGACAGCGCCAATCGTCACCGTGCCATGGCCCGATTGTTCGATCACGCAATTGCCTTCGCACAACCGATCTTGCGGACAGATGCGGCCGCAGATTTCAGGGAAAGTATTGGTGGCTTGGCTAAGTTCATACGCCTCTTGCAAGCGGCCTTCGGCAGTTAGGCGCAGCCAATCGGGGATGTTGTTGTGCAAGGGGCAATGGGTTTGGCAATAGGGCACGCCGCATTGGCTGCAGCGGCTGGCCTGCTCAGCTGCTTTGGAGGCTGCGAATTCGCGATAGATTTCGTGAAAGTCTTCGGCACGCAAATTGGCCGGGCGCTTTTCGGGCGTTTCTTTGCCCAAAGACACGAATTTCAGCATACGTTGCACGGCCATAGGCGCATCTCCCAGCTTCACGATGAAGGGGTGATACCTTGGTCCGTTTGGGAATAAAAGGCAGCATTGCTGACCTATAAAAGGGAATAGACAAAGAAATACGTCAGAACGGAAAGAAATATCCTGAAATTAGGTCAGTTAATGATACCTATTTTGCTAAAGGCCCGCAAAAAGAGCTGCCAAGACGCCAAGGCCCAAGATGATTCGCCACCAGCCAAACACCGCGTAACCCTGCGTAGAGACATAAGACAGCATCCATTTCACCACGATCGCCCCCGACACTGTGGCCACGACCAAGCCTATGCCAATGCCTGTCAGCGTGGAAAAATCAAGCTCGTGCCGAGACTTGATCAGGTCGTAGGTCACGGCCCCCAGCATAGTGGGCAGCGACAGGAAAAACGAAAACTCTGCCGCCCCACGTTTAGATACGCCCAACAGCCGCGCACCGACAATCGTAGCGCCAGATCGTGAGACCCCCGGCAAAATCGAAAGGCATTGGATCACGCCAATCGCCAAGGCCTTGCCAAAAGGAACCGCCGTTGCATCATCTACCCGCATTTGCGGCGCGATTTTGTCGACAAACACCAAGACCACGCCGCCCAAAACCAGCATGACGGCCATCAGCTTTGGCGTCTCGAACAGAACGGTTTTGATAAAGTCATGCGCCAAGGCCCCCACCGCCATGGCCGGCAGAAAGGCGATCAGCACCGAAACCACAAAGCGCTGCGAGGCGGGCTTGGTGCGAAAGGTGGACATCACCTGGATCAGTTTGTCGCGGTATAGGTAGGCAATCGCCAGAATTGGCCCCAGTTGGATAACGACTTCCAGCGTCTTTGATCCTTCAAAGCCCAGAAAATGCCCCAGCAACAGCAGATGCGCGGTGGAGGAGACGGGGATGAACTCTGTCAGTCCTTCGACCAAACCCAGCAGCGCTGCCGTGATCATATCTTGCACGGCTTAGCCCTTCCGCAAATGCTTGGCAGAATCGCGGATGGCGGCAAATTGGCCCGTGGCGCGGTAACGCCACAGATATTCTGGAATAATGGCGTCAAAATTGGCGGCATTGATTCCCAGATCGGCCAAGGTTTTCGCCCCCGCCTGCACCACATTGTCTTGGCGCAACTGGCGGGCTTGATCCGTGGTGATCACCCCATTGCGAAACAGGCCCAAGGTCAGCGCTGACAGCGTATCCAGCCCAGCCGCCATGACCGCACCCACCCAGAACGGCAGGTTCGCCACCAAGCGGCGGCGCTGCACGACGGCCAGCATTCGGTGGATGATGGCGGTCAAGCTGAGCGCATCAGGCCCGCCCAATTCGTAAGTGCCATGGGCTTTGCCTGTAACGCCCAAAACCGCAGCTGCGGCCACATCTTCCACATAGACCGGCTGAAAACGGGTGGAACCGCCGACCAATGGCAAGATCGGGCCCATCCGGCTCATCGCAGCGAAGCGGTTGAAAAAGCCATCTTCGTTGCCGAAAATCACCGAAGGCCGCAAGATCATGGCGTTCGGGAAGGCGGCCAAAACGGCTTGCTCGCCCTCTCCCTTGCTGCGGGCGTACTTCGAAGTGCCCTCGGCATCCGCCCCAATCGCTGACAGATGCACCAAGCTGCCCAAGCCCGCCTGAGCCGCCAGCCGCGCGATGCGGCCCGCCCCTTGCGCCTGAACAGCGTCAAAATTGTTAGAACCGCGCGCATCAAACGTGCCCACACAGTTCACCGCCGCATCTGCCCCCGCCAGCGCTGCCGCAACCGAAGCGTCATCGCGGATGTTGCAGAACACCGGTTCCACCTGCCCCACTGCGCCATAGCCGCGTACAAACAGCGCCTCGTTCGGGCGGCGCACGGCCACGCGCACGCGCCAGCCCTCTTGCGCCAGTTTGCGCGCGATGTAGCGGCCAACAAAACCAGAACCGCCAAAGATCGTGACCAGCTTGCTCATGGGGTCCTCGTTAGGGAAAGGGGCAAAATGCGCCGTGTCAACAGCGCCGCCTGAATACAGGGGCAGGGCGCGGCCAGCAAGACCAAAGGGGATGGCGATTTTTGCAATGCGCCCCGTTGACAGCCATAGCAGGCACAGCTAAACCGCCCCCCACGATACGCCCAGATGGCGGAATTGGTAGACGCGCTGGTTTCAGGTACCAGTGTTGCAAGACGTGGAGGTTCGAGTCCTCTTCTGGGCACCAATATCGCAAAGAAAGCCGCGCAATCCGAAGGGGTTGCGCGGCTTTTGCTTTTGGCGATCCCCTTACAGATACCCCTGCGCCTTGAATGACAATTGCTGCGATTTGCCGATGATCAGGTGGTCGTGTAGCACGATTCCCAGTGCATTGGCGGCATCTTGTACCTGCAGCGTCACGGAAATATCGGCCTGTGACGGCGTGGGGTCGCCCGAGGGGTGGTTGTGCACCAAGATCACTGCCGAGGCGTTAAGTTCCAGCGCGCGTTTGACCACTTCGCGCGGATAGACGGGCACATGATCCACCGTGCCGTCAGATTGCGCTTCATCGGCGATCAGGGTGTTTTTGCGGTCTAAAAACAGAATGCGGAATTGTTCGGTTTCGCGGTGGGCCATGACGGTTTGGCAATACTCCAGCAGCGTGCTCCACGAGGTTAGGACTGGCCGGTTCAACACCCGCCCGCGCATCAGCCGGCCCGCTGCGGCCTCCACAATCTTAAGTTCTTGAATGACGGCGTCGCCCACGCCTTTCACCATGGCAAGCCGGTGCGCGCTGGCCGAGATGACATGGTTAAAGTCGCCGAACGTGTCCAACAGCAGATGGGCCAAGGGTTTGACATCTTGGCGTGGAATGGCGCGGAACAACAGCAATTCCAGCAGTTCGTAATCGGGCAAGGCCGCTGCACCCCCCGTCATAAAGCGGTCGCGCAGGCGTTTGCGATGGTCGGCGATGTACGAGGGCAGTTTTGCCGGCATAATTGCCATAAACGCCTCATCCTCGGCCCCTTTGTGGGGGAAAAGGGGAAGGGGTTGTTCGTGAAATCCTTGGTGTGTCATGCGGGCAGATTGGCATGGGCTTGGTGAAAAAAGCGTTAACGATGCCTGCGAAAAGCAAACGCCGCAGTCCAAAAAGGCTGCGGCGTTTGATGCAACTTAAAGCGCTGAAAGCCTTAGCTTTTCATGCCATCCCAAAAACCTTTGACCTTGGCAAAGAACGACGATCCTTCTGGATTGTTATCAGCCGCCAGCTTTTCAAACTCTTCCAACAGGTCCTTTTGCTTGGCCGTCAGGTTCACCGGCGTTTCCACCGCCAGTTCAATCAACATATCCCCCGCCCCGCCACCGCGCAGCGCCGGCATCCCCTTGCCACGCAGGCGCAGTTGCTTGCCGGCTTGGGTGCCTGCGGGAACTTTGACACGGCTTTTGCCGCCATCAATTGTGGGCACTTCGACCTCGCCCCCCAAGGCAGCGGTGATCATCGACACGGGTATGGTGATAAACAGGTTCACCCCGTCACGCTTAAAGATCGCATGCTCGCGGGTTTCGATGAAGATGTACAAGTCACCCGTCGGGCCGCCGCGCATACCGGCCTCACCCTCGCCCGAAAGGCGGATGCGGGTGCCGGTTTCAACGCCGGCGGGGATGTTGACCGACAAAGAGCGCTCTTTTTCGGTGCGCCCCGCGCCGCCACAGGATTTGCAGGGGTTCTTGATGGTTTGCCCCGCGCCTGCGCAGGTGGGGCAGGTGCGTTCAACGGTGAAGAAGCCTTGCTGGGCGCGCACTTTGCCCATGCCCGAACAGGTCGGGCAGGTGACAGGTTCGGCCCCGCCTTCGGCCCCCGTGCCGCTGCACACGTCGCAGGCGACAGCGCTTGGCACGGTGATGGTCTTTTGAACGCCTTTAAAGCTTTCCTCCAAGGATACGCGCAAGTTATAGCGCAGGTCTGACCCGCGCTGCGCCCTGCTGCGCCGCCCGCCTTGGGCCCCTTGGCCACCACGGCCCATAAAGTCGCCAAAAAGGTCCTCGAACACATCCGAGAAAGACGCGCCGAAATCGCCATTGCCGCCACCCCCCCCCCCCGGCCCGCGCCCGCCTTCAAAGGCGGCATGGCCGTAGCGGTCGTAGGCGGCCTTTTTATCGGCGTCTTTTAGAACGTCATAAGCCTCGTTGATCTCTTTGAACTGGGCTTCGGCGTTGGGATTGTCGGTGTTGCGGTCGGGGTGCAACTCTTTGGCCTTGGTGCGGTAGGCTTTTTTCAGCTCTTCCGCCGAGGCCCCCTTAGAGGCCCCCAAGACATCATAATAATCGCGCTTTGCCATGGCAGGACCTTTGTATCTAGAATGCGTTTGGGCGACCCCGTGGGGGGCCGCCCTTAGCCGGTTCTGCGCGGGTTACTTGCGCTTGTTGTCGCCAAGATCTTCGAAGTCGGCGTCGACGATGTCGTCATCGACATCGCGCGGCCCGCCTTCGTCGCCACCATCTGCCTGATCGGCCTGCGCCTTATAGATCGCCTCGCCCAGCTTCATGGCGGCGTCAGTCAGGTTCTGGATGCCGCCTTTGATCTTGCCAGCGTCTTCGGTTTTGAGCGTGTCTTCCAAGGCGCTCATCGCAAGTTCGATCATCTCGACGGTCGAGGGATCGACCTTGTCAGAATGTTCGGCCAGCGACTTCTTGGTCGAATGCAGCAGGCCTTCGGCTTGGTTCTTCGCCTCGACCAACTCACGCCGTGCCTTATCGGCGTCAGCATTGGCTTCAGCGTCTTTGACCATGCGTTCGATGTCGGCATCCGACAAGCCACCCGAGGCTTGGATGGTGATCGCCTGTTCCTTGCCCGTGCCCTTGTCTTTGGCCTTAACTGTCACGATGCCGTTGGCGTCGATGTCAAAGGTCACTTCGATCTGGGGCATGCCGCGCGGGGCGGGAGGGATGTTTTCCAGATTGAACTGGCCCAAGATCTTGTTGTCTGCCGCCATCTCGCGCTCACCTTGGAAGCAACGCAGGGTCACGGCGTTTTGGTTGTCTTCGGCGGTCGAGAAAATTTGGCTTTTCTTGGTCGGGATTGTGGTGTTGCGGTCGATCAGGCGGGTGAAAACACCGCCTAAGGTTTCGATGCCCAGCGACAGCGGCGTCACGTCCAGCAGCACCACGTCTTTCACGTCGCCCTGCAACACGCCGGCCTGAATGGCAGCACCAGCGGCCACAACTTCATCGGGGTTCACGCCCTTGTGGGGCTCTTTGCCGAAGAACTTGGTCACTTCTTCAATCACGCGCGGCATACGGGTCATACCGCCGACCAGCACGACTTCGTCGATGTCTGCGATGCTGACGCCGGCATCTTTCAGCGCGGCTTGGCAGGGCTTTATCGACCGTTTGATCAGATCGTCACAGAGGTTTTCCAGCTTGGCGCGGGTCAACTTGACGACCAAGTGCAGCGGTTGGCCTGAGTTGCGGTCCATGCTGATGAAGGGCTGGTTGATTTCGGTCTGCGAGGACGAGGACAGTTCGATCTTGGCCTTTTCCGCCGCCTCTTTCAGGCGTTGCAGGGCCATTTTGTCCAAGGTCAGGTCAACGCCGTGCTCTTTCTTGAACTCGTCCGCCAAGAAATTCACGATCCGCATGTCGAAATCTTCGCCACCCAAGAAAGTGTCGCCGTTCGTCGATTTCACTTCGAACAGGCCGTCGTCGATTTCCAGAATGGTGATATCGAACGTGCCGCCACCAAGGTCATAGACCGCGATGGTTTTGGTTTCTTTCTTGTCCAAACCGTAAGCCAAAGCCGCAGCTGTGGGTTCGTTGATGATGCGCAGCACTTCAAGGCCGGCAATCTTGCCTGCGTCTTTGGTTGCTTGGCGTTGCGCGTCGTTGAAATAGGCGGGCACGGTGATGACGGCTTGGGTGACGGTTTCACCCAAATACGCCTCGGCGGTTTCTTTCATCTTTTGCAGGATGATCGCCGAAACTTGGCTGGGCGAGAACTTTTCGCCGCGCGCTTCCACCCAAGCATCGCCGTTGCCGCCGCTGACAACTTTGTAGGGCAGGTTTTTCAAGTCTTTGGCCAGCATCGCATCATCCGCACGGCGACCGATCAGGCGCTTGACGGCGAAGATGGTGTTGGTCGCGTTGGTCACCGCTTGGCGCTTGGCGGCTTGGCCAACCAGACGCTCATTCTCGGTGAAGCCTACGATCGAGGGCGTGGTGCGCGCGCCTTCGGAATTTTCAATGATACGGGGTTGGCTGCCATCCATGATGGCGACGCAAGAGTTGGTGGTTCCCAGGTCGATGCCGATGATTTTGGCCATGACGTTCCCTTTTCTTAGGCGAAGTTATGAAGAGGACCCCATCAGGCATCCCCCTCGTTCCCAAACTGAACCTGAGAGGGTGATTTTGCATCACCCTCTTTCGGCTTCGCTGGGTATATAAGCAGGGGTCGCGGGTGCTGCAAGCGCCGCTTCACCAAGAAATCAGCCAGAATTTGATAGAATCGGTAGATTTTTTGACAAGCTGCAGCCCAAGGCCCGATGCCAAGCCCATTTGGGCGCTTCTAAGCGCGACCCTGTGTCAGGACAACTTGCCGTTCGCCCCGTCTTTAGGGATAAGGGCGCTTGCAAAGGGAACGGGCGCAGCACAGTGCCTCGCCCCGCTTGCCAAGGAGAGTTGATGGATTTCGTGCCCATGATCCCCGTGTTCCGCAAGCTTGCGCTTCAGGCAGGCGCGCGCATCATGCAGGTGTACAACGGCCCTGATTTTGCGGTGAAATCCAAAAGCGATTCCAGCCCCGTTACTGAGGCTGACGAGGCGGCAGACGCTCTGATCTCGGCCGGATTGCGCGCAGCCTTTCCCGATCTGGTGTTGATCACCGAAGAACAGGCCGCCAGCCATGCGCAGCGGGCATCCACCTTTTTGATCGTGGATCCCTTGGATGGGACCAAGGAGTTCGTGCAACGGCGCGGCGATTTCACGGTGAACATCGCTTATGTCGAACATGGCGTTCCCCTGCGTGGGGTGGTGTATGCGCCCGCGCAGGATCGGCTGTTTTACACGCTGCCAGATGGCACCTCTGTCGAAGAAACGGGCGCTTTTGACCACGATATTGTGGGCCTATTGCAGCCGCTTTCGGTGGCAAAGCCCGACAATGCCGCTTTGCGGGTCGTCGCCTCAAAAAGTCACCGAGATGCTGCAACCGATGACTACATTGGTAAATATGCGGTGGCTGATATGAAAAGCGCAGGCTCTAGCCTGAAATTCTGCCTGTTGGCTACGGGCGAGGCTGATCTTTACCCCCGCCTAGGCCGCACGATGGAATGGGACACCGCCGCAGGCGACGCCGTTCTGCGCGGGGCAGGTGGGTGCATGGTGCGCTTTGATGACCACAGTGTCTTGACCTATGGCAAAGACGGCTGGGATAACCCTTTCTTCATCGCCTACGCGCCCGGAGTAAAGTTGCAAAAATGACTGTCCTGATCGCCATTCCCGCCCGCTATGCTTCAACCCGCTATCCGGGCAAACCCTTGGTTTCGCTGCGCGGGCCAGATGGCGACAAAACCCTGATCCGCCGCAGTTGGGAAGCCGCTATGACGGTGCGCGGCGTGGACCGTGTGGTGGTGGCAACCGATGACGCGCGTATCAAAGCCCATGCCGAGGGGTTTGGGGCCGAGGTGATTATGACCTCTTCCTCCGCGCAAAACGGCACGGAACGCTGTGCCGAGGTGGTGCAGCAATTGACCGGATACGACGTGGTGGTGAACCTGCAAGGCGACGCCCCCCTGACGCCAGCTTGGTTTGTCGAAGACCTGGTGGCGGGATTGCTGTCCGACCCAGAGGCCGACATTGCCACCCCCGTGCTGCGCTGCGAGGGCCGTGCTGTGGCGGGCTTTCTGGCCGACAGGCGCGCGGGCCGTGTGGGTGGGACGACTGCGGTGTTCGGTACGGGCGGGCGGGCGCTGTATTTCTCCAAAGAGGTTATACCTTACACAGGCAAAACCTATGCCGACCATGAACCGACGCCAGTGTTTCACCATGTTGGCGTCTATGCCTATCGCCCTGCGGCGCTTGCGACATATCCGACTTGGCCTACAGGCCCGTTAGAGCAGTTGGAGGGGCTGGAACAGTTGCGTTTTCTGGAACAAGGCCGCAAAGTGCTGTGCGTGCAAGTGCAAGCCCGTGGTCGCCAGTTTTGGGAGTTGAACAACCCCTCTGACGTGCCTGTGATTGAAGCAATGATGCGGGATATGGGCTAGGGATTTTAGCAGGTTTATAGATTTTAACGCCGCTTGGATTGGTTTTGGACAAAGTTATGCGAAAAATAGGCCTGTTTTCAACAATTCCTCTCACGCCTGTCTCTGCATTCGGATTAAGCTCTGCTAAAGACGCCAACACCCGGTCAACCGTCAAAGACAAGATTGGATAAGGACCATGGCCGAAGTTTTGAAGCGCCGTATCAAGAAAGTCACCAAGGCCATCTTTCCCGTGGCGGGCTTGGGCACAAGGTTTTTGCCAGCCACCAAGTCGATCCCCAAAGAAATCCTGACCCTCGTTGACCGCCCCCTGATCCAATACGCGATCGACGAGGCACGGGCCGCAGGGATCAAAGAGTTCATCTTTGTCACCTCGCGCGGCAAATCGGCCTTGGAAGATTACTTCGACCATTCGCCCGAGCTGGAAGCCACCCTACGCCGCGCAGGCAAGGATGCTTTGCTAGAGATTTTGCGCGAAACCAATATGGATTCCGGTGCCATCGCCTATGTGCGGCAAAACCGCCCCTTGGGTTTGGGCCACGCCGTCTGGTGCGCCCGCCGTTTGATCGGCGATGAACCCTTTGCGGTTTTGCTGCCCGATGACGTAATTGCCGCCGAAAAGCCCTGCTTGCAGCAAATGGTCGAGGCTTATGCCCAAACCGGCGGTAATATCGTTGCCGCGATGGAGGTGCCTGTGGCCAAAACCTCGTCCTACGGCGTGCTGGATGTTGCCGAGGATATGGGGGCGGTCGTGTCAGTCAAAGGCATGGTTGAAAAGCCCAAAGCAGGGGAAGCACCATCGAACCTTGCTGTTATTGGGCGCTATATCCTGTCGCCCAAGGTGATGAGCAATCTTGATAAAGTTAAACCTGGGGTTGGAGGGGAAATTCAATTAACCGATGCTATCGCGAAAGAGGCGAAAACCCCCGGCACTGTCTTTGGCTACCGCTTTCGCGGCCAGCGCTATGATTGCGGCACGAAGGCTGGGTTTTTGCAGGCAACCGTGGCCTTTGCCTTGGCGCGCCCTGATCTGCGGGATGAGTTTTCGGCCTATCTGAACGACATGGTCGCCATGCAAAAGGCCGCGCAATAGGCTACAGGGCTGATACGCGCTGGGCCATCAGGCGGGTTTGGCCCTGCTGCACAACTGCGCCGTCTTGGTTTTCAACGCTGACAAACAGCGTCAGCATTCCCCTTTGCGCCCCCGCCGCCCGTTTGGCGGCCACTGTGATGGAAGCGCGAATGCTGTCGCCTGCATAAACCGGTGCGCGAAAAGACCACTCCCAGCCAAGGCTGGCAAAGGTGGGCATCTGCACGGGGGCGGTGGATTTGAGCCCCTCGACCAGTGACAAGATCAACAATCCATGGGCGACGCACCTGTCAAAGCCATGGGCGCGCGCGCCTTCGTCTGACAGGTGAATGGCATAGCGGTCTTGGGTTAGGTCGGCAAAGGCCGCGATCACTTGAGGTGTGACCTTGGCCCAATCGGTCAACCAGCCATCGCCGACCTGCACTTGGTTGTAGGTATAAATTCCAGCTTCCAGCATTAGCCCAGACCCGTTTGCGTGACAGCCCAATCAGGGCCCAGCAGCAGGCAATCGTTCAGGCTTTGCCCAACCAACCCCGTCGAACGGCCGATCACCTTGGCCGGAATGGTCGTGGCCATGCGCAGCGCAGCGGCCGGGTCTAGGCCAATTTGGGTGATCAGGCGCGCAACACCTTCGGCCATCGTGGTATGCGCCCCCGCCAAAGAGCCTTCAGCATTGATCAAGCGCCCGTCAACCAGTTGGATTTTCTGATCATAAAGCGTGAAATGCTCTGATCCGCCCACAGTCGCCATAGCGTCTGATACCAAAAATGTCGTGTCGGCTTGCGGCCTTGCGCGCAGGGCAAGGGCCAGCATTTCATCCGCCACATGAATCCCGTCGCAGATGACGCCCGCATAGGCGGCTGAAGTGATCGCCGCCCCGGTCATCCCCGCCGCACGGGACTGCATGGGGGACATGGCGTTGAAAAGGTGGGTAAAGCAGATTGCCCCTTCGGCCAGACAAGCACGGGTTTGCTGTGCCGTGGCATCGGAATGGCCCAGCGACACCACCGCCCCCATCGCCACCAGTTGCGCGATTTGGCCTTGGGCGACAGCTTCAGGCGCAACCGTGATCATCACCCGCAGACCCGCTTTGCACAGCTGCTGCACAACAGAAAGCGTGCGCGCATCAAGCGGGCGGATGAATTGGGCGGCATGGGTGCCACGACGGGCAAGGCTAAGATGCGGGCCTTCGATGTGCAGCCCAAGAATGCCGCGCACGCCATGGGCTTGCAACGCTGCTTCGGCGGCGCGGTCAAGCACCTCGGGTGTGTCGGTGATGATCGTGGGCATAATGGCCACGGTGCCAAAACGTCTGTGGGCGTCGGCCATAGTTTGCATGGCTTGCAGCGTGGGGGTGTTGTTCAACAACGCATCGCCGCCGCCGTTCACTTGCAGGTCAAGATAGCCGGGTGAGAGGGTGCCTTGCAGGGTTTGGGCTGAGAGTCCCGCAGGCAAAGTGTCTAAAATCCCTGTAATAGAGCCGCTTTTGACCGCGACATACCCCCTGCGCAGCACTTTGCCGTCAAAGATTTGATTGGGCTGCAGATAGGTCGTTTCCAAGGTCATGCCTGCTCCCTTTCTAGAAAGGCAGCATAGGCTGCGCCCCGCGCCGCCGTGGCGTCGCTGCCTTGGGCCAGCAAAAGGGGGGGCGGGGCGTAGCCATGCAGGGCGGATTGGGTGGAGGCCTTGGTCAGATCATCTACCAAGTTTGGCGCTTGGGAAAGGCCACCTGCCAGCACGATACAGGCGGGGTCAAGCGTTAGGCATAGGGTGTGGATCAGTTCCCCCGCAAGCGCGCACCAGACGGCCCAACACGCGGTCATCTGCGCATCGCTGCCACGTAGGGCCACGATTTGCTCTGCGCTCAGTCTGCGCCCCGTGCGGTGCGCCACGATCCGCGCCAAGCCGGGGCCTGAGATTAGCGTTTCCATACAACCGCTTCGCCCGCATCCACAGGCAATGATGGGCAAGGCATGGGCTTGCACCACATGTGCGGGCAGGGCGAAATGGCCGAACTCTCCACCCAAGCCAAGGGTGCTGGGCAACAGCGCCCCGCCCACCACAAAGCCGCCTGCAATCCCTGTGCCCAAGTTCAGGCACAGCGCTGAAGCATAGCCCTTGGCCGCGCCAAACTGCGCCTCTGACAGGGCCTGCGCGCGGCCGTCGTTCAGATAGGTGACAGCGCGGCCCGCGGCCAAGGCGATGTCAGCGGGAAAGGCTTTGCCAGAGGCGGGCAGGTTGGCGGCAAGCGCCAGACCCGTGACAGGATGGATCAACCCCGCTGCCGCTATGCCCAGTGGCAGGCCCGTTTCGTGGCTTTCCACCCAAGCGATCTGGTCGGCCATCGCTGCCACTAGGGCGTCATAGGTTTGGGGGGTAGGAATCCGACGAAATGTGACCCTATTAAAGGAAAAATCGAAGATTTGCGCCTCGATCTTGGTGCCGCCTAGGTCTAGGCCCGCGGCGATCAGGGGGGCTTGGGTCATGGGCATATGTGTCCCTAATAAGGGGTTTTCGCGTTTCTTGGTTTTTGCACTTGCGCCAGCCCAGAAAGCCAGGATTTGGCGCAGGTTGGCTGCAGGTTAACAAAGTGCTGGGCTTTTGCCACGTCTATCAGCCCAAGCCCGCAGAATACAGGTTGGCCCATATCCCGTCTTGCCTCTGCCCGCCCCATTTGCCACCTTGCCCCAAAGGCGCTCTGCCTTTTTCGCGCAGGCCCTAGCTTGCATCCAACCGGAGGCCACCATGTCAAACGATCCCTTGTTGCAGCCCTACAAGCTTAAACACCTGACGCTGCGCAACCGGATCATGACGACCAGCCATGAACCCGCCTATCCCGAAGACGGGATGCCCAAAGACCGCTACCGCCTGTATCATTTGGAACGGGCCAAGGCGGGCGTGGCGATGGTGATGACGGCGGGGTCTGCCGCCGTGTCAAAAGACTCGCCCCCCGTGTTCAACAACATTCTGGCCTATAAGGACGAGGTCGTACCCTGGATGCGCCGCATCGCCGATGACTGCCATGAAGCCGGGGCGGCGGTGATGATCCAGCTGACGCATCTTGGCCGCCGCACCCGTTGGGACAAGGGCGATTGGTTGCCCGTGCTGGCCGCAGGGCCCGCCCGCGAACCCAGCCACCGCGCCTTTCCCAAGGTGATGGAAGATTGGGATATCACCCGTGTGATCAACGACTTTGCCGATGCCGCCGAGCGGATGAAAGAGGCGGGCTTGGATGGGGTAGAGTTTGAATGCTACGGCCACCTGCTGGACCAGTTCATGTCACCCTTCACCAACGCCCTGCCCGCCCCCTATGGCGGCAGCCTAGAAAATCGCGCCCGCTTTGCGATGGAGGTTTTGGCCGCTGTACGCAAACGGGTGGGTGAGACGTTCCTTTTGGGGATGCGCTATACCGCAGATGAGGATGAGGCAGGCGGTATTACATCTGATGACGGGGTGGCGATTGGCAAAATGTTCCGCGACAGCGGCTTGGTCGACTTTTTGAACATCATCAAAGGCCGCATCCATACTGATGCCGCCATGACCGATGTGATCCCGATCCATGGCATGAAATCTGCCCCGCACCTAGATTTCGCTGGCCGCATGAAAGCCGAAGTGGGGATGCCCACTTTCCACGCTTCGCGCATTCCCGATGTCGCGACGGCGCGGCATGCCATAGCCTCGGGCCAATTGGATATGGTGGGGATGACCCGCGCGCATATGGCAGACCCGCATATTGTGCAAAAGATCATTGAAGGGCGCGAGCAAGACATTCGCCCCTGCGTGGGGGCCACCTATTGCCTTGACCGCATCTATCAAGGCGGCATGGCGCTTTGCATTCACAACCCCGCCACAGGCCGTGAAGAAACCATGCCCCACACGATAAAACCCGCCGCAACCAAGCGGCAGGTCGTCGTCGTGGGCGCTGGTCCCGCAGGGCTAGAGGCCGCCCGCGTTGCGGCCGAGCGCGGACATAAGGTGACAGTGTTTGAGGCGGCGTCCGAAGCGGGCGGACAAGTGCGCCTGATCGCCCAAACCAAACGCCGGGCCGAGATGATCGGCATCACCGACTGGCGCATGGCGCAATGCGCGGCGCTGGGGGTCGAGTTTCGCTTTAATACTTGGGCCGAGGCTGAGGATGTCACCGCCCTGAACCCCGATGTCGTTATCATCGCCACGGGCGGCATCGCGCAAAAGGATATTCTGGCCGCAGGCAATGAGCTGACGGTATCCGCTTGGGATATTCTGTCAGGCGATGTGAAGCCGGGCCAAAATGTGCTGCTGTATGATGATGCAGGCGACCACACCGCGCTGCAAGCCGCCCAACTGCTGGCCGAATCCGGCGCTGTGGTCGAAATGATGACCCCTGACCGCACCTTTGCCCCCGATGTCATGGCGATGAACTTGGTGCCCTATATGCGCGCCATTCAGGATAAGAAGGTGACCTTTACCGTCACCTATCGGCTGACTTCGGTTGCCAAAGAGGGCAACCTGATCAAGGCCACTATCGACAGCGACTATAGCAAACTGGGCATCACGCGCAGTTTCGATCAGGTGGTGGTGAACCACGGGACCTTGCCTTTGGACGAGTTGTATTTTGCGCTGAAACCCCAGTCGGTCAATTTGGGGGCGGTGGATTATGACGCGCTGATTGCTGGCCAACCGCAGGCATTCGGTGGCGGCCCAGCGGGCTTTCAACTGTTCCGCATCGGCGACGCGGTCGAGGCGCGCAACATTCACGCGGCGATTTATGACGCTCTTAGGTTGATTGCGGTTATGTAAGATTTTTGAGAACGCCTTTTTTTTAGGCAAAATTCCATTTTTTCACATTTTTTTGGCGATACCTCAAAAGAAATATCTATTGGTGCCTTAAAAAAGACAAAAACATCCCTTTGTACACAATTAGACCACAAACGGATAGGACGTTGCCCGTCAAATCCCTGAGTGACTTGGAGATGAGATTGCCTTTACGCCATATGCTGAATGATTACGTAGATGTTGTTTTGCTGTCCTCTGGCCCACTCGCTGCCATGGCCGGCCCACAGCTTGCCCGGCATTTTGACCTGCCCCTTGCCCTGGCTGAGGCGGCTTTATCAAAGGGCAGCGTGCCTGTGGCCACGCAGTTGCCCCGCAAAACGGCCATGGCTGCCCTTGGGTTGATGGCAACTTTGGGCGTGCGGTTGGCTGTGGTGCCCGTTGGCGAAGATGTGGCGCCAGACCTGTTCGACCTGTCCTTGCGGTTGACAGATCTGCGCGCAGCGACCTGTGTCGACCAAAAGCTGCGCGATCTGGGCCTGTGGTCATCCGGTGATCGGCCAGATTTTTATGGCCCCGCTGGCTTGCAGATCACTGATCTTTGCCACGAGGCCGTCAAAGCGATCCACCTGTCTTTGGCCCACACCTCTGGGGTTGATGTGGCCACTAGCGCGCAAAGCGACGCGCTTTATGATCTGTTCCTCGCCCCGGGCCAAAAGCGGTCTGATCTGACGGCAGAGATCAAGCAATTGACCGACATGGGCTGTCACGCCTCTGACCGATGGCCTGCCTTGGCCGTTGGGCTTGACCGCCAGATGCTGGCGCATTTTGAAACACGGTTTACGAACCACGATTTGGTTTGTGTCAATCAAGCGTTCCAGCGCTATGATGTGATCTTGACGGGGCTTGGGGATGTGTCGATCCGCGATTTCGTCGATTTTCTAACCGTGCGCGGCCATACGCCCTCTGTTGCGTTTGATGGGCTTATGCAGGACCAAGGCTTGGCGATTGACACCGCCCTCAGCCGCAAGTCAGCTGAACAATTCGTGGCCGACTACACCATGATTGGGCTGCAGGTTCGGGCCGACTTTGTGCGCACGCAAGAGAAAGTCATTAAAATGTCGCAGGTTAAGCCCGGATTCATAAAGATCACCTAAAGTCAGCCTTGGGTAGATTACGGGTGTGGAATGGCTGGGCCAGCAAATGGCGCGCCAGTTATCATCAAGCGGAAGAAGACCATAGTCGATGGCGGTCATAGCGGCGGGGCGTGGAAAATCGCCTATGCCGACTTTGCAACTGCCATGATGGCCTTTTTCATGCTGATGTGGCTGATCAGCGCAACGACAGAAGACCAACGCAAAGGCATTGCGGATTATTTCAATCCGACTGTGTTTGTAACGCAAAGCGCCTCGGGCGGGGATGGGGTCTTTAAGGGCTACTCTTTGCGCAAACAAAAAACAGCCGACCCACTGGGCAACGGGCAAGCCATGCCTGTTCCAGAAAAACGCGATGACCCTGCAGACCAGAACGCCGATTTGAAACGCTTGCAATCGCTGCTTGAGGGCAGGGGCGGCGAAAGCCAAACGATGCAGCGCTTGCTAAGCCATGTCGTAACCCAAGTCAGCGATGAGGGTTTGGTGATCGAGGTGTTTGACACATCAGCCAACCCCTTGTTTGACACCGACACCGATGTGCCGACCCAAACCTTGACGGCGCTTTCCGATCTTTTGGCCGATGTGATGGCAATGACCACCAACAAAATCGCGGTAGAGGGCTATGTGCGCGCCTATCCTGTCACGCTGATCAAGAACCCCAGTTGGGAGTTGTCGACCGCCCGCGCCCAAGCGCTGCGCCAGCTGCTGCAGCAATCGGGCCTAGACCAAGGCCGCATCGCGCGCGTCAGCGGCCATGCCGACCGCGCTCCCGTCACAGCCAACCAGATGTCTGGGCGCAACAACCGCATCAAGGTGATTTTGCTGCGTTCTGACCGTTAAAAGCATCGCATTTTATCTGTTAGCCCTTTGTTAAGGCGCAGCGTGCAGGTTGCCCCTGTCCGACCAAGCTGCAGAAAGGCGCTATGAATGACGATGTCCTCTTCGCTGAACGCGGGGGTGGCGGGGCTGAACGCAAACGCCCACCGCCTGTCCACCATTTCAGACAATATCGCGAACGCTTCGACCTATGGTTACAAGCGGGTGACGTCTGATTTTCATTCGGTCGTCCTGCATGGTGACCAAAGCACCTCTTACTCCGCCGGGGGGGTGCGGTCGACCACGCAGCGGTTGATTGATGAACGCGGCCCGCTGCCGGGCGGGGTT
>Ga0114966_10001544_pt1 | contig 21128 bp, 14 predicted proteins | sample M_130207_XF_Meta_FD_87029 | JGI IMG/M metagenome (GOLD analysis project Ga0114966, IMG submission 87029) | Freshwater microbial communities from Lake Montjoie, Canada to study carbon cycling - M_130207_XF_MetaG | ecosystem: Environmental > Aquatic > Freshwater > Lake | place: Lake Montjoie... | reverse complement strand
TTGAATATAAATTTGTGAAAATGTTCCCGGCATTGTTGTTTATTTTATTTCACCCCTTCGGGGTTTTGTATTTTGCCATTACCATTTCTATAATAATTCCATCCCTTCGGGATTAGTTATTTTGAAAATGAAATCATCTGTTTTTATTAATATTTCTGTTTTGTCGAAAATTATTTTGAAAGCTTTACTTATTAATAAGAAGGCCTTTTTAAAAAAAGCTAAGTAATATTTTGTAGTTTAATATAATTTTTAAAAGCAATACCATTCTTAAATTCAGGAGAGTAAATGTACTTTTTTATTAAAGCAGCCCATTCTTTATGCGATTTATTATTATCTAAAATCGATGCTTCAAAAGGTTTGCCAAAATGAATTTTTATGGTATGACCTTTTTGCTTAAACATTTCATCAGGCAAAAACATCATCTCAATATTTGCTTTTATGCCAATACGTTTACGGAAATTTGCAAAACGATAGAAAAAATTCGAATTTTTACCTTCAATAAAAACTGGAACAATTTGACGTTTATGCTCAATAGCTTGTGTTACAAAGCTTTTTTTCCATGTTAAATCCTTTATTTCTCCTTTTTGTTTTCGCGAAACTAATCCAGCAGGAAAAAATATTACAGCATCTTCTGATGATAAAACATTTTCCATCGCTCTTAATGATTTGGCTGAGGTAGAGCTTATTTTATTGACACCAACAAAAACATCCCCGTAGTTTTTTAAATTATCTAATACATCGTTTACAACAAACCTTACATCTTTTCTGATTTCACCAACAGCTTTAATTAAGGCCATTCCATCCAAGCCCCCTAATGGATGATTTGCAGCAACGATGATACCTCCGGTTGTAGGAATATGCTGTTGATTTAAAGTTTCAATTTTAGCACCAAATTTTTCTAATCCTTTACTATTAAAATTTAGACCATATTCATCCTTTAACTCATACATAAGTTGATTGATTTCATCCTCATGCAGTTTCTTTTTTAACCAAATCATCATAAATTTGGGCATCCATTTTTTTAATGTGGGTGCTTTAGTTCCAATAACTTGACTAACATCAATAAATTTCTTGGACTTCATAATTAAATTTCAATTGTATAAAATATTTAAGCACAATAATTTATATGCTTAAAGCAAGTAATTATTTTGTAAAACTATTAATGTTGCAAATTTTTTTTTATTTCAGCTTCTAAATTACTAATACGGTTATTTAGTTTTTGAAGCCCCCTGAAAAGTACATAACTGCGCTGATAATCTCCTATAGGAAAAGCAGGAGACCCTTGCAATGTTTCACCTTCTTTTTCAACATTTTTTCCTACACCAGATTGCCCGGCTATTTTAACACCATCAGCAATTTTTATATGACCAATAACTCCTGCTTGCCCTCCTATCATTACGTTTTTCCCAATTTTGCTTGAACCTGCAACAAATACCCCTCCTGCCAAAATTGTATTTTCTCCTATTTCAACATTATGTGCTATTTGAATTAAATTATCCATTTTTACTCCTTTACCTATTATTGTAGAGCCCAAGGTGGCTCTATCTATAGAAGTATTAGAGCCTATTTCAACAAAATCTTCTATTATTACATTTCCTATTTGTGGTACTTTTTTATAATTATTTTCTGAATTGGGTGCAAATCCAAAACCATCACTTCCTATTACAGTACTTGCATGAATGGTACAATCCATACCTATTATACAATTATAATATACTTTTACTCCAGAATACAAGGTGGTATTATCACCTATGCTCACATTATCACCAATGAAACAGTGTGGATATATTTTTACATTATTACCAATTTTAACATTTTCTCCAAGGTAAGCAAACGCTCCTACATAACAATCTACGCCATATATAGCACTTTTTGAGATATAACAGGGTTGTTCAATTCCAATTTTGTTTTGTGTACTTTTATAATAAATATCTAATAATTTAGCAAAACTACCATAGGCATCTTCTACTCTTATAAGTGTACATGTAGACTTTACAGGCTTATCAAGCACCAAATTTTTATTTAATATAATTACAGAAGCGTTAGTTTCGTAAATCAAAGGTGTATAAAGCGTATTCGATAAAAATGATAAGGTGCCTGTTTTAGCTTTTTCAAGAGATGATAAGCCAGTAACAATCTCGTTTTTATTGCCTTCCACCTCTCCATTAAATAATTCGGCAATTTGATTTGCGGTATATTCCATCTTGAATATAATTAATATAAATGCATTTCTGTTAGTGAAATTGTCAACAGAAAATTTTTTTGAATATGTGAAAATTAGTGTTTAAGAAAATAAATTACTCACCAAAAAGAGCTTTGATTTTTTGGAAATCAATTTGGTCAGCAAATCTTTCCAATGTTTCGATACTATCTACATTACTTCCTTGGATCTGAACAACGCCTGCACCAACAATGATAGCAACTTCGCCTGATATTTTATCGGCTTCACCACTTTTTATTATTTTATTATATCTTGACGATGCTCTGTAATTTTTTATTTTTATTGCTTTACTCTCTTCTCCTCCACCCATCATTGTTGTTGCCATTATAGGTGTGGCATTACTTCCTGAATTTATATTTGCAATACTTGAAGCAACTGAATTATTATTTGAAATAGTTACAATAATTCTAGATTTCCCATTTTCTAATCCCAAGTTAGGCATATACATATTGGGTGGGGGATATGCAGGCATTGAATTTCTACCCGCCATCGAATCTGTTTTAATTGCTGGTGGTACCGAAACAGCTTTCTTTTCTTCCTTCTTTTCTTCCTTCTTCGCCTCTAATTCATAGGTTCTGATGCATATCAATTCACTTGCACCTGGCAGCCTCATACCCATAGGCATTTCTCTTGAAGTATTAGATTTTTTATCACTATTTTGTGTGAAATTATCAAATTTTAAAGGCAGACTTAATGCCAATTGACTACTAAGCGATTTAGAAAGCTCATCCTTTGCTTTTTGTAATATCTTAGATGCTTCTACATAATTATTTGATTGTATGGCTTCTTGGGCTTGTTTAATTAATTTTTCGGCCTCTAATGCTTCATTTTGAGCAATTAAAAAACTCATTGTAGAAAATAAAGCCACAATAGTTAAAAAGTTTTTTTTTGTATTCATTAAAATTTTATTTAAGTATATAATTTATTTATTTATTCTTTATTTGAGTGACCTCGAGAGGGTTCGAACCTCCAACCTGCAGAACCGGAATCTGCCATTCTATCCAATTGAACTACGAAGCCAATTGCCTATTATTTTCAAATTTTTACAAATATACTATATTTATTTTTGCAAATTGTAGGATTATCTTAACATATCAAAAAGTTGGTGATTTACTAATTTGTGTGTTCGCAACTTATTTTCCGTAATTTCGTATTATTAATAGCACATCTAACAGCGATATAGATACATTAAAATGAATGCATTGGAATTAAAAAAAGACATACGCGGACTTTCATTAGATGAACTGAAAACTATATTCGTAAATAATGGCGATAAAGAATTTCGAGCCAAGCAAGTATATGAATGGCTTTGGAAAAAATCGGCACGTACATTTGATGAAATGACCAATTTATCTATCCATACCCGTGAATTGTTAAATACTCATTTTGTTATTAATGCTGTAACCATTGATAACTTGCAGGTGAGTAAAGACCGCACAATTAAAAATGCATTTAAACTGTATGATGGTAAAATTGTTGAAGGTGTGCTTATTCCTAGTAATTCTCGTATGACAGCTTGCATATCCTCGCAGGTGGGATGTAGTTTAACATGCAAATTTTGTGCTACAGGACGCTTGGAGAGATTACGAAATTTAAATGCCGATGAAATTTATGATCAAGTAGTTTTAATTAAAAAACAAGCGGAGGATAAATACAATACTAACCTTACTAATATTGTATATATGGGAATGGGTGAACCTTTACTAAATTATAAAAATGTAATGGATTCTATTCTGAAAATTACATCGCCAGAAGGCTTAAATATGTCGCCACAGCGTATTACTGTAAGTACTGCTGGTGTTGCAAAAATGATTAAAAAATTGGGTGATGATGCCGTTAAGTTTAACTTAGCCCTATCATTGCATGCTGCAAACGATGAAAAAAGAAATAAAATTATGCCCATTAATGAAACTAATACTTTAGAAGTATTAGCAGAGGCATTAAAATATTTTTATGAGAAAACTAAAACTCGGATAACTTATGAATATATAGTTTTTAAAGATTTTAATGATACTTTAAACGATGCAATGGAGCTAGCTGATTTTTGTAAACACATCCCATGTAAACTCAATATTATCGAATACAATCCTATTGAAAATGGAGAATTTAAGCAAACAACGCAAGAAAGGTTAGACGCTTTTGTGAACTATTTAGAAAGTAAAAAAATAATTGTTAATGTCCGCAGAAGCAGAGGAAAAGACATTGATGCCGCTTGTGGACAGCTTGCCAATAAAAATAAAAGTTAAACAATAAGTTTAATTTGTTCAAATAATTCGATTGGCGGATTTTTTTTTGACAAATAAATTATTTATTAAGGATCTAACTATTTATATTGAAAATATTGATTCATGACAATAAATGAAATAAAAGCTCCCATAGCTAGTGAAATGAAAGAATTTGAATTGAAGTTTAAAGCCTCGATGAAAAGTTCTGTGCCTTTACTTGATAAAATTACACATTATATCGTTAAACGCAAAGGGAAGCAAATGCGCCCCATGTTTGTTTTTCTGGCGGCGAAAATATGTGGTGAAATGAATGAATCTACCTATCGTGCTGCTTCTTTAATAGAACTTTTACATACTGCAACATTGGTTCACGATGATGTGGTAGACGATTCAAATGAAAGGAGAGGCTTTTTTTCTGTTAACGCGCTTTGGAAAAATAAAATTGCAGTTTTAGTTGGTGACTTTCTCTTGTCGAAAGGATTATTACTTTCTATAGATAATAAAGATTTTCACTTGTTAGGCCTTGTTTCTAATGCGGTGAGAGAGATGAGTGAAGGTGAATTATTGCAAATTGAAAAAGCTCGTAAACTTGATATCGACGAAACAGTATATTTTGATATTATCCGTAAAAAAACAGCATCCCTTGTGGCTTCGTGTTGTGCATGCGGAGCAGCTTCTGTAACTAATGACGTGATTTTAATTAATAGAATGCAATCTTTTGGCGAAGCTGTTGGTATAGCCTTCCAAATAAAAGATGACCTATTCGATTATGGTAATGGAGATAACATAGGAAAACCTACTGGTATTGATATAAAAGAAAAAAAAATGACTTTGCCATTGATTTACGCACTTAATAATGCATCTTTTTTTGAAAAAATAAAAATTATTAATATCGTAAAAAATAATAATAATAACCCTAAGAAAATAGCTGAAGCTATTGATTTTGTTGTTATGAAAGGTGGTATTCAATATGCCGAAAGTAAAATGAATGAATACAAAAATAAAGCACTTGAAATACTTTCGCATTTTCCCCCCTCTGTTTCAAAAACATCCTTAGCAGAATTAGTAAAATATACTACAGAACGAAAAAATTAATACGAAGCAAGGATATCCACAACAAAAAAAAATATACTTATTTTATGAAATTTATATCCATTATAAAAAATATTTCATGTTCTATTTCAATGAGGATAAATTGTTCGCTATTTTTAAAAAATAGCAATAAATTTATCATTTCACCAAAAAAAAATATTCACACTATCTATTCTTCAACCCCTTTATTTATTGGATTATTATTGTTTTTTTTATCTTGTAATGAACAACCAAATATAAAAAATGAAAATATAAATATACAACGTGATACTATTCAATCGGAATCTTTTTTTAATGAAAAAAAAGTAGCAATTATTCAAAATGGAGATTATATTAAATATTATAAAAATGGTGTAATTGAAATGCAAGGAACCATGAAAGGTGGCAACCGTGTTGGGGTATGGAAAAGTTCTTACGGAAATGGATCACCATGGAGCGAAACTACATTTATTGATGGAAAAAAAAATGGGGAAACTACTTCTTGGTATGAAAATGGAAATAAACGCTATGTAGGCTTTTATAAAAATGATGTGGAATATGGCACTTGGACATTTTGGGCCGGGAATGGTGATTTGCTAAATACACGTAATTATTAATAAATGATTTTTTTTCTTTAATCTAAATACAGCAATTATTTATAATGATTTGTTGGCCTCTATCAAGTAATTTTTTATTTACCTCTACCAATATAAAATGAAAAAACAGATGGCCTTAAAATCAAAAATTCATTTTTAGATTATTTAATTGATTTTCTTAGTTTTGTATTTTACTAGATTTTTGAATTTATTAATGTTTTATTTAATTTGTTGATTTAATAAATATTGTTTTAAAATGAAAATATCATTTAATTGGTTAAAGGAATATGTGGCTACTGATTTATCGGTAGAAGAAGTAGGAAAGTTATTGACCGACTGTGGTTTGGAAGTAGAGGGGATAGAGAAATTTGAAACAATTAAAGGTGGATTGGACGGACTTATTATTGGAGAGGTTATTTCTTTAGAAAAACATCCTGATGCCGACCGTTTAAGCGTTACTCAAGTTGATATTGGAGCTGGTAATTTATTGAATATTGTTTGTGGAGCAAGTAATGTGGCTGCTGGACAAAAAGTTGTAATAGCAACGATAGGGGCTGTATTATATCCTTCTAAAGGAGAATCCTTTGAAATAAAAAAATCTAAAATACGCGGAATATTATCAGAAGGCATGATTTGTGCTGAGGATGAAATTGGATTAGGTTCCTCGCATGATGGCATAATGGTGCTCGACCCAGCTGCAAAAATTGGGGCTTCAGCAAAAGAGTATTTTAAGGTTACCAATGATTTTGTAATAGAAATTGGTTTAACACCAAATCGCGCCGATGCAGCTTCACATGTTGGCGTCGCTCGTGATTTGTTAGCGGTATTAAATTTAAAAAATAAGAATTTCGAGGATTTTAATTCTACATTAAAAATTCCTGCTGTAAATAATTTCACTATTGATAATACCGATTTTAAAATTGAAGTTTTAGTAGAAGACACTATTGCTTGCCCTCGTTATTCAGGAATTGTAATTTCAGGAATTACTGTAGGGGAGTCGCCTGCATGGTTAAAAGCTCGCCTTTTGGCCATTAATATACGCCCTATAAATAACATTGTTGATTGTACCAATTATGTTTTACATGAATTAGGACAGCCCTTACACGCTTTTGATGCGGATAAAATAAATGGAAACAAAATTATTGTTAAAAAGTTAGCCAATAAAACTAAGTTTAAAACTTTAGATGGTGTTGAACGTGAATTATCACCGCTTGATTTAATGATCTGCAATCTTGATAGTCCAATGTGTATTGCTGGTGTGTACGGTGGGTTGGACTCAGGTGTAACGGCGTCTACTAAAACAATATTTTTGGAGAGTGCTTATTTTAATGCTACTTCGGTTCGTAAATCGGCAAAATTTCACAATTTGAAGACTGATTCTTCTTTTCGTTTCGAAAGAGGCACTGATCCAAATATTACTGTTTATGCATTAAAACGTGCCGCAAATTTAATTATCCAATTAGGTGGTGGTAAAATTAGCTCCGAAATAATTGATATTTATCCTATGAAAATAGAAAATATTAAAGTTCCCTTTTCTTATGAAAATTGCGATAATTTAATTGGTAAGCATCTTGATTTAGAAATTATTAAAAGCATTATTTTATCACTCGGAATTGAAATTGAACATGAAGGCAATGACGCCTTATTGCTATCTATCCCAAGATTTAAAGTAGATGTATTGCGGGAGCAAGATGTAATTGAAGAAATTTTAAGAATTTATGGTTATAATAATATTGAAATCCCAAAATCATTAAATTCTTCAATTCAGTTTGTTGAAAAACCTGATAAGGAAAAAACACAAAATATAATTTCTGAATTATTATCCAATAATGGTTTTTCTGAAATGATAGGTTTGTCATTGACTAAAGCGGATTACGCCAAAGCTTTAAAATCATTGAACCCTGATAATAGTATTATGATGATGAATCCTTTGAGTAGTGATTTGAATGCTTTGCGTCAAACTCTTTTGTTTAGCGGATTAGAAACGATTACTTATAATCAAAATCGTAAAAATGCTGACTTGAAATTATATGAGTTTGGTAAAACATATAAATTAATTAATGATAATAAAGATGCCGCCCGCCCAATAAATAAAAAGCAGGAGGACTTGGATACATTGAATAAAATGGAGGAAAATAATTCTTCGAGTATTTATTCTGAAGTCAAGCATTTATCATTGTTTATTACTGGACGTAAACAAGCAGAAAGCTGGTACATGAAAAATGAAAATGTAAATTTTCATACTATGAAAGGTTTTATTATGGCTATATTAGAACGATTGGGCATTAATAATTTAAAATTAACCGAATACAATGGAGATGTGTTTTCTCAAGGATTATCATTCAATTGGAATAACAATGTATTGGTTGAATTTGGAACAGTTTCTAAAGCCATACTTAAAATTATGGACATAAAACAAGATGTTTTTTATGCTGATTTTAATTGGGATTTATTAATTGAAAGATTAAAAAAAACAAATATAATGTATGCCGAAGTTTCTAAGTACCCTGAAGTTAGAAGAGACTTAGCCTTATTGATAGATAAGACTATTCAGTTTGAGCAGTTAGAGCAATTGGCATATCAATCGGAAAAAAATATGTTGAAAAATGTAAATCTTTTTGACGTATACGAAGGTGATAAGCTTCCCGCAGAAAAAAAGTCGTATGCTTTAAGTTTTATCCTTCAAGATGAAACAGCAACGCTTACTGATAAACAGATAGAAAAAATAATGGATAAGTTGATAAAAACGTATCAGGATAAAGTAAGTGCAGAAATTAGATAGCTGAAGTTTTTGAAATAAATACGCAAATTAAATGGTTCAAAAACTGTGTGTTTTTCTTTTGTCTTGATACCCCTCGGCAAAAGCTCAGGACGGGCTTCAGAAACAAAAAAACAAGAACAAACAATTCCTCCCCACCTGCAACCCTGTACCGCGTTTGTTCATTCCTCACGGGCGTTTTCATAAGCATATTTTTTGCGTTAATGGTGCAAAAAAATGAAATTATCTGTTTTTATTAATATATCTGTTTTGTCGAAATTATTTTGAAAGCTTTGATAGGTAAAAATTCAGGTGGAATACATTATATTTATTTTTAAATATAATGGCTCCCAGCTGAATCTAGATATAATGGAACTGATTTTTTTTAGAAACGTTCTAATTTAGAGAAAAAGAAATCTCCCTCAATTTGTGCATTATCATCGCTGTCTGAGCCATGTACAGCATTAGCAGCAATAGATTTAGCATAAATTTTACGGATAGTACCTTCATCTGCTTTTGTTGGGTCGGTAGCACCAATTAATGTTCTGAAACTTGATATTGCATTTTCTTTTTCTAAGATAACGGCAACTATTGGGCCCGACGACATATAGCTAACTAATTCACCATAAAAAGGTCGTTCTTTATGTACTTCATAAAATTCCCCTGCTGTCGCTGCCGAAAGTTTGGTGTATTTCATTGCAATAATGCGGAATCCAGCATCATTAATCATTTTTAATATTCCCCCAATGTATCCGTTTGCCACCGCATCAGGCTTAAGCATTGTAAAAGTTCTGTTTGTTGCCATTGATTATTTTAAGTTTTTGTTTTGGAAATTATATATTTATAATATTTAAAGAAAATCATTTTTTTGCGAAATTAGAAAAATATATTTAGAAATCATCATATAATTTTAATTGATTAAAAACAGGATACAATTGCCCTTACAACGTTTGGTTGTTTTTCGCAGAAACGTATCCTTATATTTTATCAAGATTAGTTTTACCAATATTTAATTATTTTATCTATTTTTTATGGTGAATAATTTTAAAACAGAAATTAATAATTATTTTACCAAGGTCATTTCATTTAATAAATAACCGGCACCAGCATACTTATCTATTACGAATAGGGTATAATGAATATCCAAAACAATATTCCTTACCTGATCGGGGTCATACATGATATCGCTCATGGTACCTTCCCAATTTCGATCGAAATTGGTTCCTATTAACTGCCCTTCTCCATTTAGCACCGGACTTCCTGAATTGCCTCCTGTGGTATGATTACTAGCACAAAAAGCTATTCTTAACTTATTGTTTTTGTCGGCATATCTACCATAATCTTTCTTTTGGTATAACTCTTTTAATTTAGGGGAAACATTAAATTCCTCTACCAAAGAGTTTTCTTTTTCCATCAATCCATCCAATGTAGTATAATAATCATAAAATATTGCGTCGTGCGGAAAGTAGCCACCAGCTTTCCCGTAAGCTATTCGTAAGGTGCTATTAGCATCTGGATAATATTTTTTGTTTTTTATTAATTCAAGTAATCCTTTCATATAAATTCTATTTAAAGAAATTATTTCAGCATCATATTTATTATATTCTGGACGTACTTCTATTGAATATTTGTTACTACAACTCAACATTAATTTATAAAGAGGATCTCTATTAATTTTCTTGTAATCTTTGCTTATGTTCGTTAATATTTTATTCATTTTATTTTCAGAAACGAAAATAGATTGTTCATAAATAGCAGCGGCATATTTTTCAAAATCTCCTTTATATTTTTTTTCAATTTCTTTGAAAATATCAGCCTGCTTTGATTTATCTATATTTCGAAAATAAATTTTTAACAGTTCGGCACATATTTTTTTATCGGTTTCTGCATCATAATCCTTAAAAAATGGTTTTAAATTAGATTTTAATTTTTCAATATCTTTTTGCAAATCAGCTATTTTTTTTCCTCCATTTAAAGAGTCAATTAATAATTTAAATGTATTGGCATAGCTAATAGCTTCAATTCCTAATATGGCCTCTACATAATAATCGCGCTGTTTTGTTAGTGATCGAAATTGTATATAAGACTTTTCAAAATTAGCAAAGAGCTTACCATATTTAGTTTTTGAATCTTCACTACTACTTACTTTCAAAAGAAAATCTTCTTCTATTAATTTTTTCTTTTTTATGGCATCTAATTTTTTTAAGCCATTAATTTCGCCTATCCATTTTTTATAATAGTTTGCTAAACCAGCATATTTAGCTGCATATTTAATGCGAACAACATCACTCGATTTCATTTCTGCATCCATAATTTTTAGTCGAGTTTCCCGTATTTTAACTTTTGCTGGATCTGATTCATTCAATATCATTTCTACTCCATAGGAAGATAAATACTCACTGGTACGTCCTGGAAAACCATAAACCATGGTAAAGTCATTCATTTCAACATCTTTCATCGATATTGGTAAATGATGTTTTGGCTTATAGGGAACATTATCAACAGAATAATCGGCTGGTTTATTTTCTTTGTTAGCGTAAATTCGAAATATCGAAAAATCTCCTGTATGACGCGGCCACATCCAATTATCTGTATCTCCACCAAATTTACCAATGGAGGAGGGAGGGGCTCCTACTAGTCGGATATCCCTGAAAGTTTCGGTGATAAACATATAATATTCGTTTCCATAATAAAATGGTCTGATATAAGCGCCATAATGTGTGCTTTTTATCGCTTCTTTTTGTATTAAATTAATATTTTCATTGATTTTTTTTTCCCTTGCTATTTCACTTAATGTATCTGTAATACCTCTTAATACTTGCGATGTTACATCTTCCATGGAAATTATTATGGTTGCCGTAAGTCCTGGGTTTTGTAATTCCTCTGATTGATTCATCGCCCAAAATCCCTTGGTTAATAAATCGTTTGTTACCGTACTATGTGCTTGTATTTGCCCGTAACCGCAATGGTGGTTTGTTAACATCAATCCTTTATCAGAAATAATTTCGGCTGTACAACTACCATTAAAATGAACAATGGCATCTTTTAAGCTTGATTTATTGATGCTATATATTTCCTCAGCAGATAATTTTAATCCATTCCGCTGCATATCAGATTCATTAAGCTGCTTGAGCAGTAATGGAATCCACATTCCTTCATCGGCTTTGATAGAAATTGAAAATAGAAAATAAAAAATAGAAAATGTGAGGCTTATTTTTTTTGTCATTGCAATTAAATATTATTGATTATTTTTATCTTTTTTTTAATTATTGTTAATTAATTTTTCAAAATATGTTTTATCTTCTGTCCTTAAGCGCAATAAATATGTGCCTTTGCTTGACATAAAAGTTTTTAAAAAGTTAATAGTAGTATAACCCACTGTATTTATTTTTTTCTCTTGGCTAACTATTTCACGCCCCGAAATATCGTAAAGTGTAATATTTATTGTTTGTTGTTTATCCGAAAAAAAGCGGATGTCTAAATTATTATTAAAGGGGTTGGGGTATACTATTAATTCTGTAACATGCATCTTCCTGTGTTCTATGTTTGTTAGTATAGTATTGGCTAAACAAAAATTTGGAATTCCATAACCTGAAATAGAGTCGGGGCTAGTAAACATGCTTGCACTTTGCTGAATAGCATTAAGCAATTGCATGGCGCTTGCCGATGGATTAGCTTGCCATAAACAGGCGACAGCACCTGCCGTAACGGGGCAGGAAAAAGAGGTGCCGCTACTTGAAACTACGCCTCCTCCAAGTGCTGCTAAAACTACTTGAACTCCTCTGGCAACTGTATTGGGCTTTATGCGTCCATCAAAAGTTAAACCACGGGAGCTAAAAGTTGCAATATTGCCAACTGAATCTACTGCTCCTACTGTTAATATGCTATCTGCATCAGCAGGTGCTACAATTTTAAACCATGGTGGACCACCTGAATTTCCTGCACTGGATACTACAAATACCCCTTTACTAACCACCATGTCAGCGGCTTTGGTAATTATGGTAGTATTGCCATCTAAGTCGGCATATCCATGATTATCGGCCGAATTATCAAAATTTCGGTATCCTAAGGATGAATTTATGATATCAACTCCAACACTATCAGCGAACTCTGCTGCTCTTAGCCAATTTATTTCTTCTATTATACCTTCTGATCCTGCATCTTCGGTGCGCAACAACCAATATTTTGCTTTTGGTGCTGTTCCTACAATGTTTCCTGGCAGGTTGGCAGCCATGCATGAAAGAACATTCATACCATGAGGGAAATCTTCGTAAACCATCGTGTCGCCAGTAACAAAATCTCTAGTGCCCAATATTAAATTATTGATTCGCAAACTATCAAATGCAGGCAATACATTTACATCTAAAAAACCGGCATCTAATACCGCAATGCTTATTCCTTGGCCCTGATAGCCCAAATTATGCATGCAGACAGCTCCAATTTGATTGGCCTGTTTAAATGAAAATCCATAATTTATTAAGTCAGAGGATAGGGGAGGGCTTTCAATTGCCTGAATTTTGTCATCGTTATTTAAATGAATACAAAATTTTGAATGGCTAGTATCAATTTTCGATTTTTCTATTTTTATAACCTTATTAACATAATTTAATTTTATTAAAGATTCAATAATTACAGTATCATTAGTAGATACAGCAATTGTATTGAACCATTTGGATGGATAGATAATTTCTAGTCCCATCGATCTTATTTCATTTATATATGCAGTATTTACAGGTAAATCACTTATATTTATAGGTATGTGCTGCTTTTCCCTTCTATCTATTGCCCTCTGCGATAAATATTCATTTGGCTTATTTATTGAATAAATACTGTTATTCTTATCTTTAAGATGTATCCAATATTGGTGAGGTGCAGTTTGAGCTATTAAAAAATGAAAAAGTAAAGAGAGGGTGATAAACGTTAAAGTTTTTTTCATCTTATTTTTTTTAAAATTGAATCCTTAATTTTAATGGCTTCAATGGAGATGATAATTTAATTTGAAATTCTTTGGCGCTCAATAATTCCGCCACCTACTAAATCGTCTCCTTCATAAAATACGGCTGATTGGCCAGGTGCAATAGCCGATACTGGCTTATGAAATAATACATTTAATTTATCATTATTTTGTGTTACCGAAGCCATTACTCCTGGATCCTTATACCTTATTTTTGTAAGTGCTTCATAGCCTTCAGGCAATTGAGAATATTTAATTAAATTAATTTTCCCAACAATCATTTGCTGCAGTTCCAAATCCACTTTTGTTCCTAGCACGATAGTATTAGTTTCCGGTACAATTTCTATTACGTGCAAAGGTTCACCAATAGCTATTTCTAATCCTTTACGCTGACCAATGGTATAAAATGGAAATCCTTTATGCTTACCTAAAATGCGACCAGTCCTATCAACAAAATCCCCGCCATCTACCCGTTCGATTAGCCCTGGTACTTTATGTTTTAAAAAACTACGATAATCATTATCGGGAACAAAACAAATTTCATAACTCTCACTTTTTGTTGCCAAATCACCATAACCATTGTCGATAGCCATTTTTCTTATTTCTGATTTTTGGTAGTTCTGTAATGGGAAAATTGTGCGTTTTAAACTTTCTTGTGTTAAGCCCCACAATACATAGGATTGATCTTTTGACTGATCTAATCCTTTTGAAATCACATAACGGTTATTCTCTAATCGAATACGAGCATAATGCCCGGTGGCTATAAACTCGCAGTCCAACATATCAGCCCTTTTCAAAAGTGCTGCCCACTTAATATGTGTATTACATAATACGCAAGGGTTAGGGGTGCGGCCTGCCAAATATTCATCAACAAAATTATCAATAACATAATCTCCAAATTCATTTCTTATATCCAAAATAAAATGTGGAAAGCCTAAATTTACGGCTAATAAACGGGCATCATTTATTGAGTCTAAGCTGCAACATCCTGTCTCTTTACTAGAACCTCCAGATGATGCGTAATCCCATGTTTTCATAGTTATTCCCACCACCTCATAGCCTTGCTCATGAAGTAATAATGCAGCAATGGAGCTATCAATTCCTCCACTCATTGCTAATAGTACTTTACCTTTTTTACTCATTTTTTTATAGACGATTCATTTTATTAGAAGATGAATCTGTATTAATTTATTCTATTTTTCTTCGTATTTTTTTTTATCGCTTTCTAAAATCTCCTTTGTTAAAGTGTCATCTTCACTTTTATCTTTAGCCTTGCCATTTTTATACAACAGTGTTTTCTTAATTGTTCCATCCTCATTGTAAAAATTCCAAGGCCCTTCTTTAAAATCATTTTTATAGAATCCATCAATGCCTATTTTTCCAGAAGGGTTGAAATAAACAGCTTTTCCCTCCGCCTTGCCATTTATAAATTGTCCTTTGTTTTTTATTAAACCATTTTGAAAATATGTTGTAAAATAACCTTCAGCAATTCCTTTAGCCCATTCTTTTTCTTCTGATAATTGTCCATTATTGTAGTAAACTTTACTAGTACCATTTTTCAATCCGTCCAGGTAAAATTCAACCGATAATAAATTCCCCTCTTCGGTATAAAAGTTCCATAAACTATCTTTTTTCTGATTGATATATTTCCCTTCTCCTACTACTTTGCCTTTATTATTTAGATGCTGTGTGCGGCTTATATTGCCATTTTCAGAAAAAAAAGTTATTGCCCATGGCTTTGCAGCATCAGTATAATAAATAAATTTTCCATGAGGGATACCATTTATAAAATTCCCTTCATATGTTTTTATTTTATTTTCATCGTATTTAATCCAGTAACCTTGTTTTTCACCTTTAGCATCTGTTTTATTAGGTGCATCTTGAGCTACAGCAACAGAAACAGAAAGTAATACATTAATTACAAAAGAAAATAGGATACTTAATTTATTCATCATTTGATTGATTATTAAAAGTATTTTTAAAATTGGAAAAAAAATGAATGCTACTTTTAATCTTTTAATGTGCAAAGTTAAGAAAATTGTTTTAAGGGGCTTTCAAAAATCAGACCAAACAATGATTTAAAAAAGAGGGATATAACTACTTCTTTAGGGTGCAGTTTTTTTTGTTATTTATAAAATTCCAAAATATCGGCAATACTTTTTTCAATAGAAATAGCATTGTTCCAACCTGTTTCAGCCTTTATTTTTTCGTTTGATCCTATTATTATTTTATTATCATTTGGTCGTACTAGCTGTGTGTCAATTTTCTGTAGTATGGAAATATTTAAATTAGATGTCATGATATTAATTACTTCATTTAAAGAAATCCCTTTTCCACTGCAAATATTATAAAGTTCCCCTTTTTTGCCCTTTTTGAATAATAAATAATATGCTTTTACTACATCTCTTACATCTATAAAGTCGCGAACAATGCTTGTATCGCCTGTTGTCAGTTCCATTTGCTGACCCCCAGTTTTTTTTAATTTAATTAGTTGTTTTGCAAAGGATGGTATTACAAAAATATCTTTTTGGTGCGTGCCTATATGATTAAACGAGCGAGTCATGATGATGTCCAAGCCAAAACTATCAGCATATACTTTCGATAGCATTTCTTGGGACACCCTTGCTACCGCATATGGGCTTATTGGTTTTAACTCCTGGTTTTCTGTTAATGGTAAATCTAAGGCATTTACGTTTCCATACTCTTCGGAGGATCCTATAGAAAGAATTCTGCATTTCAGTTCCAAGGTATGTATTGTCTCTATTAAATTAAGGAAAATATTCGTGTTATTTGTAAAACTCTGTACTGGCTTTTTCCAGCTCATTGCCACGCTACTGTAGGACGCTAAATGTAATATATAACTTGGTTTAAATTGACTAACAATATTTTCTACTTCGGCTTTATTGAGTAAATCTACTTTTTGGAATTCACATTTTACATAATTAAATTCTTCTATATTAAATGAAGGTAGATGAAGGTCTATACCAGTAACCATAACTTCAATTTTAAGGTCCTCCAAATAATCTAAAAAATGTTTACTTACAAAACCCGAAAACCCTGTAATTAAATACCTGTCTCTGTTATCCATAGCTTATTGTTTTGTTGCATCCAAGTTTTTATAAAGCTCCTGAACACCACTTACAAAAGTACTCCATAGAAAACGTTGTTTTTCAATGATGGTATTTTGTATGAAAATCTCCTCTTTGTTGTCTTCATAAAAACTAATGATAGCATCGGCTATTGATTTAGAGTTTACTTCAGTAACAAAACCAACTTTATTATGGGGTACAGTTTCTGGCAAACCGCCTACATTAGTTACCAACATAGGCTTTTCAAAATGGTAGGCAATTTGAGTTACTGCACTCTGCGTTGCAGTGCGATAGGTAAGTGTTACCATGTCGGCAGCACAAAAATAATAACGTACTTCCTCTGAAGCTATATAGCTGGTTCTTAATATCACATTTTGTTCCAGTTCGTTTTTTGTTATTATGTCCATATAATAAGCAGCTTCTTCATAAAACTCGCCGGCAACAATCAGTTTTACCCCCATCTCTTTCACTCGTTTATCGGCCATCGCTTCTAGTAATAAATCCAAGCCTTTGTATTTGCGTATGAAACCGAAAAATAAAATATGTTTATTGTTTTTATCTAATTGCAAATGTGCTAAGGCATCTAATTTGCTTACTTTATCTCCGAAAAGGCCATTCATGGGTAGTGGCAAAAATATTTTTTTGTCGCTGCTTGTAAATGCAATCAAATCTTTTAGTACCGATTGCGACATTGCTATAAAACCATCACATTGTTTAACAAAATAATTGGTGAATATTTTATCCCCTATCCTTTTTTCATGGGGTATCACATTGTCTGTTATAGCAATGATTTTTATGCTGGTACCTCGTTTTACTAACCATGCTATTGTTCCCATGCATGGTCCCATGAAGGGCAGCCAAAATCGAAAAATAATATAATCGGGCTTTTCCGCTTTTATTTTTTTCGATACTATAAACCAATTAAATGGGTTGATAGAATTTATAAGTGTTTTAATAACAATATTTTTTGGCCCTATACCATTATCGTATTGTGTTTTCCCCGGAAACAAAAAATTAGGATATTGCAATGAAAATGAATATATATTTGTCTCTATGCCGGCATCATTCATTGCCGAACATAATTCCTCATTCGAATTAGCAATGCCGCCTCTCAATGGGAATGCAGGACCTATAATTATTACTTTTTCTTTTGAGATGGACATTTCGACAAAGATAATAAAAATCAAACGTAATTCAAAGCAAGAGATTGTGTAGGAGTGGAAACTGTTTGAGGCTAAACGAATGTTAAAGGTTTGCAATAATCTATCAGCCGATTTTTTCCGCACCGATGAATGACGTTTATGTTTTTATCATAAATACTTGGAGTCTTGATTTTTTGTTGCTTTTTATTAAGACAAAAGAAAAAATGCTGATTTTTATTAAAATTATTAAATTCCCGCTTTTTAGCGTTGTTAAGGTTTTATCAAGGATTTCACAATTGTACGCAATTTTGGTTACACTCATTTATTTTATTGGTAAAACGATTAATTTCCACATTTAATAATATTCTTTTTACACATATTCTTTTGTAAATTTTACATCAATAAATTGATTCATTATTTTATATTTCTCCATGCAAATAATTAAAATGATAATAAAATTAAATTATTGTAACTTTTTATAGGATTTTCCGTAAAAAAAGAGTCTTAAAATATTTTTATTATAAAAACCTCTTTAAATGTAATAAAATCAGTATAATTAGATTTTTTTATTTAGTTTTGCTATACTGTTTAGTTTTTTTATTTTTTTGCTAATTGTCTGTATTTATTATAATTAAGGGCTTAAATTGGATTTTATTAAAATAAATATGCTGCTTATGGTTAATTGTTTTTAGTATACCCAAAATTTCGTACAATGTATAAAAGACTGATTAATTCCTCTTTATGCACTAAGGGGGAATGCTAATTTAAAAATAAATTGACCGACATAAATAGTTGGAGTCTTGATTTTTTTGTATCAAAATAAAAGAAAAAATGCTAACTTATATTACAATTTGAAGTTGATTTAAGAAACATGCGCTAATAAAGAGTATTAAAAAACTACCGAACCGTTCATAATTACAAGCAATTTTGGTTAAACTAAAAGGTTTTTATTCTGAAAAATATTATATGCCAATTTTAGGCCCCATATCATTTAAGTTGAAAACAAAGTATAATAAATATTTTTGTTTTTTACCTGGCTATTTGCTTCTCTTCCTTTTATTGGTGGGGCAGGGGGATAATAAACTTTGTGCCCAAAATGTAGGTATTAACGCTGCAGGCGCATCGCCCAATATCTCTGCTTTACTCGACATTGATGCGCAGCCTGGCTTTAACAAAGGTTTGCTAATTCCCAGAGTAACTTTTTTACAGCGTACTGGAGCTAATTTTAATCCGCTATCCGCTGCTGCACAAGGGCTTACTGTTTACCAAACCGATGCCGGCGGCTTGGGCGAAGGATTTTATTTTAATACTAGTACCAGCACCACTCCCGCATGGTCATTTTTATTAAACAATACCAGCGGCTGGTCCCTTACTGGCAATGTTGCCACTACTCCTTCCACCTCTGCTATTGGAACTGCCATTGCTGCTGGTCAAAATTATGTTGGCACAAGCGATTTTAAAGATTTTGTGCTGGCTACCAATAATTTGGAGCGTTTGCGCATCAGCAGTGCCGGTAATATTGGTATTGGTACCAGCACACCTGGAACTTTATTGGACGTAAATGGTGCCACAAGAGCATTATTATATACTTTCCCTGCCCCCACCGGCGACCCAGCTCCTGTTATCACTACTCGCACTGTACCTTCGGGACAAGGCGCCTCTGCTGAAAAAACAGAACTTATCCTCTTCCATAGCAATGATCCAGCCAATGCCGCAGGAGCCGATCAAATTACATTGCGTGCTCCCGCTTTAAGTTTTCAAACATTTAATGATGTGAATGTGCTTGATATGAATAATAGTGCTGGCTTTAACGAAAGAATGTATATTAATTCTACTGGTAATGTAGGTATTGGAACAACGAGTCCGGGTTCACCACTCCACGTGAGTTCCGTAGCTCATGAAGGAATAAAAATCCACCGAAGCAATGCTAGTGTAGGTTCTGGAATTGCACTGGGTTTCGCTGGGCCAAACAGCGCGGGCGGGACAGTCACCTACGGTGAAGTAATGGGTGTACCAGACATAGCAACGGCAGGAGCTGAGGATGGACACATTAGATTCCGCTTAAGAAGCGGAGGAGCAACAATCGATCCAATGGTCATTAAACCAAGCGGCAATGTGGGTATTGGAACAATAAATCCTTCAGCAAAATTAGAAGTATATCAAAGTAGTCAACAATCGGCTAAAATAGACTTGTCTGGCAACAAATCAATACTTAAATTGTACAATAATACAATGGGTTTTAATGATGTAGGCTCTTTAGGAATTGAATTTACTCCTGTATCAGGGCCTGGTAATTCATTAGCTGCTATCAACTCGGGATGGAATGGCACAGTAAATGATGGTTTTTTGACATTTAAAACTTCAACCGATGGAGGTAATACTTTGCCCGAAAGGATGCGTATTGATGATACTGGTAACATTGGTATTGGCACTACATCCCCCTCTACCCAGCTTCATTCCACCGGCGGTGTGCGTTTTCAAATTTTAGCAGGTACAGGAACCCGTTTAGTTGTGACGGATGCAAATGGTAATCTTGCAGCCGGTTCTTCAATAGCTTCGGGAATAGTAACCGGGAGCGGCACTTTAAATTATGTTCCCAAATGGACTCCCGATGGCAGCACTCTTGGCAATTCCCTTATTTTTGACAATGGAACCAATGTAGGTATAGGCACAATAAGTCCCAGTAGGAAATTGTCGGTTGTAGGATCAAATACTGTTGCAAGTTTTGAAAGTTCAACTGCTTATGTAGATTTTCAATTCGTTAATAATTCATCTAATTTAGGTTTTCTTCAATACAATGGAACAACTCTTAATTTATTTGCAGGTTCAGGAGGTATTCCTACTATGTCAATCACCGGTGGGGCTCCTGGTAATGTTGGGATTGGGACAACTACTCCAGGATACGGATTAGATGTTAACAGAAATCTAAATCAGGTAGCGGGTTTTCAATCTCCAAATGCAAATACATGGATTGATATTAATTCTACTGCAGGATCATGGTCATTAGGTGCAGCAGCAGGAAATTCATTTCAAATTTATGAACGAGGTAGTGCAAATTTGGCCAGATTAACT
>Ga0114966_10001543_pt1 | contig 21129 bp, 11 predicted proteins | sample M_130207_XF_Meta_FD_87029 | JGI IMG/M metagenome (GOLD analysis project Ga0114966, IMG submission 87029) | Freshwater microbial communities from Lake Montjoie, Canada to study carbon cycling - M_130207_XF_MetaG | ecosystem: Environmental > Aquatic > Freshwater > Lake | place: Lake Montjoie... | reverse complement strand
GCTGATGCCGGAAGAGGTCGCCGAGTACGAAAAGCGAAGTCGCGACGAACTCGGTGAAGCATGCGCTCATTGGCTCGCGACCGGCGAGGAGTGAGACTGAGGCTTCCCGACGGCCGCTGCGCTTCGGCATAACGGTTTGCTCGAGGGTATGTGAAACGTTGGTTGAGATGCGGGCGCGAGATGGGCTGGAGAGGTCTGGCCCGTGTTCAGCGGCAGCTTATAAAGTCCCCCGCTCGACTCTCTGACCGAGCCGCTCAACTCGCGATGCTCGTTGACACCCTACGAAACACGAACACTCGTTAGATGATTACTCGTCCATCGCTCCGCCGAGTGTAACGCTGATCTTGTATTTCAGCTGCAGATGCTCGTGGGCGACGCTGGCGTGGGCGTCCTTCGGATACTTCTTGCAGACTTGTTGAAACGCTTGAATCGCAGTCTCTTGTTGGCCGGCTTCTTCGCGCGTGTAGGCGACTTGCAAGAGTGCCCAGGGCGCGCTGGCTTTGTCGCTGCTCACCTGGTTGTAGAGCGTAATCGCTTCGGCCGGTTGTTTGAGTTGACGATGGCACCAGGCCATTTGCTTATAGTGTTCGGGAAAGTTATCGCACTGGCGATAGTTGCCGATGGCTTCCTTCAGCTGGCCAGCATCGCGATGCGTGTTCGCCACTTCCCAGCGCCAGCGCGTCGCATTGGTCAGGTCTTCGCGATAAAGCTCTTCGTAAATCGCGATCGCTTCCGGCCACTTGCCTTGAGCGCGATAAGTGACCGCGAGTTCCGGCTTCCAAACGTTCTTCTTTTCCTGATCTTGTCCGATGAGTTGGACATACGTTTCCACTGCCAGCGGCCAATTCTGCTGTTCACGATAACTGTAAGCAACCTGGTTCAGGCCTTGATTTTTGTCGGCATAGCGGCGAAACGTTTCGCGAGCTTTGTCGAAGTTCTTCTTCGATTTGTACCACTGAGCCAGCGTTAGCAGCGCTTCATCGTCGGGACTGGCCGATTGCAAAATCGCTTCGTACGCGGCAGGCACTTGATCGTCCTTGAGCGCGAGAGCCGTCATGTCAGCGACTGCGAACAGGCATGATCGCGCAAGTGCTTTCGCTTCGGGCGTCGAACGGTCGGCTGGAATCTGGCCGCGAAACCAAGTGCTCGCTTGCTCAGCCAGCTTCTCGCCTTTCGCTTTGCTGCCGGCTTGCGAGACAAGTTCGATGATCGGTTGACGAATAAACTGAGCGACGTGCGGCACGATTTGCTGTGCGTTGTACGTAGTGGCGAGCGCCTTCACGCCTTCCTCCAGCGCCCCTTCACGAAACGAATGTACTGCCAATTGCTGCGATGCCTGCTGGCAGGGCCCGAGGGCGAATGGCGTGCGTTTGATATCGAACGTGAGCTTCTTCCAGTTTTCCACCATCGCGGGAACGTCTTTTTCGGCATTGGCAACGTCGATCAAATCGCGCAGCGCATAGACAGCGGCGAGATGTTCGGGATGTTTGCTCACGACCTGCTTGAGAGCCGTTTTTCCTTCTTTGCCGCGACCGATATCGAGCAGCGTCTTACCGAGGTAGTAGTGAGCGGCGATCGCTTGCTGCGACTCTGGCCAATAATCGATGACGGTTTGAAAACCCTCCTTGATCGCAGTGTTTTGCTTGCGCAATCGAACTTCAGCCAGACTCCACTTGAGCTGCGCGAACGGCGCGCCGGAACTCGATTCGTAGAGTTCCATGAACTTCTCGTATTCGGCGGCGGCCGTTTTCCAGTTCAGCTCGCGCCAATACTTTTCGGCGATTTGCAATTGATAGCGTTCGACCTCGCGGAGTTGCTTCCATCCATCGAGCGACAGCTCGTCGAGCTCATCGGCACACGCGCGATACTCCTGGGCGAACAGTGCGAGCGCCATGGTCACTACGATGCAAATGCGCTTCATCATTTTCCCTTGCCCTTCGATTGCAGCCATTTCGAATACTCAACATGTCCGTAGTTGATCACGTTTGCGCCGAGTTGATAACAGCTATTGTAGATGTCAGACGAAACGCCGGCGTGTCCATCGGCCCAGGCATCGCTGATGTCGCCCGGATGATAGTAGGCAACCAGGCGTCCATCGATTGTCCAGCCCAAGGCTTCGCGGCCACCATGCGGCACTACATACGGGAGCGTGGGCATCGCGAAGGGAACGCGGTGAATCGTGTCGTCGAGCGGCACGGCAACCGGCTTGATCTCCGGCAATACCCGGCTCATCAGCGACATTAACTGGTTGTGAAAATTCCCGCTGCCCGACGAGGCGAACAGCATGCCGTGCTTATCGAGCAGATACTCCCGGAGCGTTTTCACTTCATTGTTGGCGACGGTGAGACTCTTTTGTCCAGTGAGAAACACAAGCGGCGGGGCTTTTTCTTTCGGGAAATTTGCAAGCTGCGAAATGCGAATCGATTCCGATTGATCGGCCGTTTTTTGCTGCGTGAGCACGCCATATTCGAGCAGCATGTTGTTGTCGCCGCCGATGCCGAAATTAAGATCCCAATCGCCGCCGTCGTATTCCAGGCGAATCAAGCGAACTTTACCCTTGGAAGTGCCGCCGCCAAAGCCAGCGCCGGTACCTTCGCCGTAACCGATCGTGTACTGATGGGCTGTCACTTCTTGCAATTGCAGCTTGACTTCATCGATCGGCGGAACCTTGAAGCTGATCGAACTGTACGGGTTCACTACATACTTCTTGCGAATCACCTTCTGAATGCGGACCTGCTGAGAAACAGTCTTTTGTTTTCCACCGCCGGCGGGCAATTCGTATTCTTCCTGACAACCGCCGACTTGCGAAAGCAGCAGCGACGCGAGCCAGAAGAGCGTTCCATACGTGAAGAAAGCCAGCGTCGATTGTTTGAGCTTGCGACCTTCGCGACCGTAATACCAGGCCTGTGGATCGAGCGGGCTCCAGATGGGCTGGCTGACGAGCACATCGTTTTCATCGAGATGCGTAGGGAGCGTACCGCCCTGCATGGCGCGGTCGATGCGATCGAGTTCGATGCGTCGCGAGGCTTTTTCGAGAAACCAAATTACCCACGCCAGTCCGATCAGAAAGAAGCCGAGCAGACCCGTCTGCGCGAAGCTCGACGTGAATTCCGCCAGCCCCAAGACCTCGCTTCCAACGACAGACAATTGCCACAATGCGATGAAAAATACGCTGCCTACAATCGACCACACCAGCGGTTCGGCGTTTGCCTGACGCAGCCGCATGATCCAGTACACACCTAGCGGCAGCGAGATCGCGAGGACCAGACCAACGCTCCATTCCGGCAAAAGTTCCATGCGTCCCACAACGAGCGCAGCCACCCACAGCGCGAGATAGCCTAGCGTGAGGCGGCGCAGCCAGATCGGTTGGGAAGGCAAAGAATGCATGGAACGAGCGAGGTCCTATTGATCGAGCAACTTGTCGAGATTGGGGCTCGATTCCAGCGGATTCTTCGAAGGGTCGGCCGCTTTGGTTTCGTCCAAGCCCAGTGTTTTAGCGGCCTTGGCAGCATCAGCCTGCGCGGGACTGTCGCTGTCGCTTGTTTTTGTCGCGGAAGCGTCAGCCGTTTTTCCCGCGGCCGGAGTTGCGGGAGGGGCAGCAGGCGGAGCATGAGCCGCGGTGGGACCAGCCTTCAGTGGTCCATAGAGCCAGTACGGCACGACCGTAAACACGGCCATGAAGACCACAGTGCCGATCGTGGCCAGCACCATACTTTGGATCAGCAAGCTCGACGACACGATGCCGATTACTTCTTGCGGATTGCGGCCCTTGAGCGCCGCTAGAAATTCACGCAGTTCATCGAGCGGGGCGTGCCCGTTCGTTTTCAAACCGTGTACCTCGCTGCCTAGCGCGACGCCAGAGTGAGCGACGGATTCTCGTTTGTTATCCATGAACGTATCTCCAAACTTCTGACTTATTTCGCAACACTGGTATCTTGATTGAGCACATGCAGCAGTTCGCCGCCAGCCTCGCTGATCGACTCGATCACCGGCTCGTAGTACATCGCCGTCGCGTCTTTGTGAACCTTGAACAACACCGTTCGCTCGCCTGATGGACTATCGCCGAGGAGTTCGCTCACGCGATTGGCAAGCTGCGCTTGACCGAGCTCTTGCCCATTGAGATAGAGCTTGTTTTCGTTACTGATGGCGACGCTGACTTTCGAGTTCGACGTGCGTTCCAACTTCGCCGCCGAGGCCGGCTGCCATTTCACGTGGCTATCGTCTTGAGCGCGAGCTAGGATCACGAAGAAGATCAGCAGATTGAACGCGATATCGCCCATGGCCACGGCGGGCACATCGGCTTTCAAGGTTCGCCTGGGAATCTTCATGGGTCTTGAAACTCGACGACTTTACTGAACGATAACCGTTTGTTCTTCTTCGCGCTGGATCGTGATCGAACCACCGACGTCCTGCACCATCGACGTGACGTTGATCCAATGCTCGTAGGGCACGTCGCCTTTGCTCTTCACTACGACGATGCGTTCTTCCGGCGATTGTTTTTCATCGAGCACGCGTTTGAGCCGGACGGGAAGCTCGCTGGTTTTGATCGGATCGCCATTGAGCGAAACGACCGTATTGGTGCGACTCAGTGACAGTTCGATGTTCTTTAGGTCTTTCTGAACAGTCTTCGTTTTTTCGCTGTTCGGCAATTCTTGTTTGCGGCCGCTATCTGGCTGCGTGGAAGCACACACCAGGAAGAACACGATCAAATTGAACGCGATGTCACCCGTCGCGACCGCGGCGGGTTCGACAAGCAATTTGCTTTCGCGTCGGGCACGCATGATTCGTTCTCACAGGCAGGCGATGAACGCCTAATTGTTTATGGCAGGCGGGACGCCTGCCCCACGGCTAGTGACTGGAAATGGATACGGGTACTTCGTAGGCCTGACCGTTGCGGCCTTGCATGGCGAGTTGGAAGGTAACGGCTTCAATGAGTTCGACTGCTGATTCTTCCACGTCGAGCACAAAGCGGTTGATTGAACTCGTGAAGTAGTTGAACGCGATGAACGCTGGAATACCGACGACCAGCCCAAGCACCGTGGTGAGGAGCGACACCATGATGCCATCGGCGGCGGAGAGGACGATATCTTGCTGACCGTGCTTGGCGACGATGTCGGCGAACGAGAGCACCATACCTTGCACAGTGCCGAGAAATCCAAGCATAGGAGCGACGCTCGATACGGTCGCCAGAATGGGCAAATGCTTTTCCATCGCTGCGACGATGTGTACGGAATAATCGTCCATGCCTTTGACGACTTGTTCTTCGATTTTGCCAGCATCGTAGCCAAGTCGCTTCGAGATCAAATACTTTCGCAAACCAGCACCAAGAATCGCAGGCACTGGTCCTTGCTCGCGGTCGCATAGGTTGACTGCTTCCTCGATGCGATCCGCTTCCAGCAAGCTACGCACTTTCGTGCGTAAATCTTCGGCCTTCGTGTTGAGCATCATCAGCGCGCGGGTGCGTTCGATGATCACACCGAGAGCGATGATTCCCAGGATCAAGATCGGCCACATGAAAATGCCGCCTTGGATCATATAGCCTAGCGCGCCGGAGTTCATCATCTTGCTGAGCGTGCTTTGCTCTTGCTTTTCTTCTGCCTTCGCAGCGACCTGCGCATCACTGGCGGGCGCAGCGGCAGCTTTATCACCCTCTTCGGCAGGCGTTTTCGCGGCGGCACCGGTCGTGGCGTCGGCTTTAGCATCTGGCGCTTTTGCGGTGACAGCTGCTTTCGCGTCAGGCGGCGCGGAGTCGATCTTCAGATCGCCAGCTTGTGCGAAGAGGATTAAAGTCAGGGCAAACAACATGTTTATTGATCCTCATCGACACTGTTGGCTTCGGCTTCGAATTGTTGGAGCATCTCAGGCAATGCCAGACGACCGCGAGCATACTTGGCCGCTTCGCTATCGGGATATTTCCAACGGCAGTTGTTGTAGCTGATGAAGGCCTGGCGTGGGTTGGCGCCCATGCGATAGCTTTCGCCGGCCCAGAAGTGAGCATCGCCGGCCAGAGCATCCTTTGCGAACTGCTCCGTAAACGTATCAAATGCCTTGCCCGCCAGTTGATACTGCGTGGCTTTGAAATAGCACTGACCGACACGGAAAGCCATTCGCGGAGCATTCGAGTGCGAATCGAATCGCTCGATGAATTTCTGACCAACCTGAGCCGCGATATCGTACTTCTCGTTCTTGAAGAAGTAGTCCGAGATGCGAATCATCACGTTCGGAATCAACGGGCTCTTTGGATGCGTCGCCGCGAGAGTCACATACGCTTCGAGCGCTTCGTCGAAATTGCCTGCCTGTTCGTAGCACTGAGCCAGCTTGTACTGAGCATCGGGGGCCAGCGTGTGATCCGAATATTGCCGCAGGATCAAGTCGTAAGAGCGAATGGCTTCATCCCACTGTCCGAGTTCTTGAGCGAATTGACCAAGCAAGTAAGCGATGCGCGGAGCGTACTTCGGATCAGGGTAGTCCTCCATGACTTCGCTGAGCACACGACGACCGTTTTCTAAGTCGATCTTCTTTTCGTCTTGACGGCCGAGTTCCTTGTGACTCTTGAAGAGTTCGAAGTAGCTTTCCGCGATGCGGAACTTCGTCTCAACGGCAAGACCTTCGTCTTGGAAGGTCTTGCTGAACGCGGCCACCAATCCATCCGTTCCGACCACGACTGGCAGCTTGAGCTTGCGCTCCAGCGTGCCCGTTTCGGTACTCGCGGTCGGATCGACGAAGCGGACGTTGATGGTATCGCCGAAGTAGGTCTCGACGACATGTTCAGCATTATCGAGATTTTCTGGCGTCGGCTTATCGACCGCCTTGAGTTGCAGCGAACCGGTGAAGAGTCCGCTATGGGTCAGCGTTTCTTCGAGCTTCACGGTTTCTTTTTCGCCGAGTTCTGTTTCGATAGTGACCTCCGCGAAGTCGCGGGCATCGGACGTATCCAAGTCGGCATCGATCACTCGCAAGTAAAGACGTTCACCGACATGGAGTGAATTCACCGGTTTTTCGTATTCGCGATCGGTGATGGCGAGTTCGCCATTGGAAATCAGACGTCCCTCGGCGGAAAGTTTCTCCGCTTTTCCACCAGGGCGACGTTCGTCGTTATAGGTTGCTGTGACGACATCTTTTCCGCTCAGGTTGAGCACGCGCGTGACGAGGTTGGCGGTCGCGGCGTCGCCGGTCGCCTTCTCGCCAAGGCGTACTTTGCCGATCAGATCGCGAGGCATCTCGGTGGTGAGCGGAACCAGTGCGACACTGCTTTTGCCACCAAGCTGCAGAATCACTTGGCCTACGAAACGCCCTTCTTCCAGTGCGGTGCGTTCCGCGCCGTCGCCAGCAATATCGGAGAATTTTGCCGAGACCTGGCACTCCACATCGACGGTCGCACCATCGGTGGTGGTGAGACTGACGAGCGAGGTGCTGCGACTATCCTTCGCGGCATCGGGGTCGCGGACTTCGATCGTGAGCGGAGCTTCAAAGGCGAAGCCGCTGGTCGCGCCTTCCTTCTTGCTCGGCAAAACGACGATCTGCGGTGCCGCTCGAGTCCCTTCCGGCGCGGGAATTACGCGAGTTTCCAGCACCCGCACCACCGCTGGCGTGCTCTGAGCGACGTAGACGGTTTCTTCGCGAGGCACTGAGTGGCCGGGGAAAGTGTTGTGAGTGTCGAAGTACCTGAGCGTGACGCGGTCGCCAGCCTTGACTTGGATCTTGTCGTTTTCGGCGTTGCTGGAGGTATCGATTTCTTTGGTGAAGATGCCGGTGTAGGCGTTGGTTTCGGTCGCCACGAGCTTCAAGGGTTCGCCATCGTTCACGACCACTTCGAGCGCAATGGTATCGGGCTCGTTGGTGCGGTCTTCGTCGTAGTCGGTGATTTCGACCACGATACGCTCGCCTGGGTCGATGCGCTTGAGTTCCTTGCGAATGTTCACCACTTGGCCATTTTGAGCGCGTTCGAAATCGTAGGCGATGGCGGTGATGGTGGCGTTGAAATAGGTCGCTTGGAGCTTGCTGGTGAGCAACTGACTGTTCGACGAATCGCTGAGCGTTACGTCGTCAGTGTAGGCAGCGGTCAAGTTGTCGCCACCGGCGATTTCGAGCGTATCGTTCGCGGCCAAGGCGAGCACATCTTCCTTGGTGGGAATGTAGAGTTCGCTCGACTGGCTGCCGCTCACTTCTACATTGCTGATCGCCATCGCTTCGCCGAGATACTCGTGTCCGACAAAGCGCACAAAGCGCAGTTCATACTCAGGAAAGCGGAACTCCCAGTTTTGCGGATCCACAATCACGCTCTGACCGACGGCTGGCTCCAGCCAGATGTTCTTCAGATCGATGAGCCCGCCGTTGTGAATTTCGAGTGGCTTGATCGATAGGGCCGATTTCACGTCGCTCCGCTCGATCAGCACCGTGGCCACTCGCTGCTTGCGATAGGTGGCCCAATTGCCCGTGTTGGGAACACGGCCTTCGATGGTCTTGTCGTTGATCTTGAGCTCGTAGCGTCCGCCGTCGCCTTCGTGCGAAAATTCCAGCCAAACTTCGTAAGGGCCAGGCTTCTCGACGGGAAATTCCCAAGTGGCGACGTCGTCGACATTCGCCCAATTTCCGAGCGTTTCAAGATTGTTTTGCATCCGCAAACCGAACAGCTCGGTCTTTTTGGTGAGCTTGGCTTCCTTGAGCAACAGCGGAACCGTCGCGATGGCAGGGGCTTCGATTTTCTTTTGTGCGGCGTCGCTGGTGAGATCGAAATCGGCGGAGCGAAACGGCTTGATCGTGACCAGCTCGCTCGTGAGACTGGCGCGAGCGAGTTGCGATTCGACCGGCTGTTGACCATGTGGCGAAGCCGAGAAGATCGACACATCATGCGCGCCGGAATCCAGCCACAGATCGCAGCTGCGTCCGCCAGGACCGACAGCGAGTTCGAGAATGCCATCGACGAGCACGGCTGTTTTGGCACCTTGCACCAGAATGCGAGCAGCGCCGGCGCGGGGCTGAACCAACTTCCCTTGCCAGAGAACGGTGAACGGCTTCTCGAAATCTTGCGAAGTCTCAGGCCGTTTGTAGGTAAGCACATCGACTGCTGTTTCCTCGATCGGCTTGGCGTTCTTGGTGAGCGCGACCACCTGATCCCACACGGTGAAACCGGTGTCATTGGAGTTGTACAGCCGCTGAGTCATTTGGCCATACTCGGCGGCGAGCGGAAGGGATGGTTCGCGGGCCGGTTGGCTACCGATGCGGAACCAGAACTGGCCGTCTTGAGATCCACGCAGTTCGCCTTTGACCGGTGCATGCGACACGGGGTCGGGCGTGGTGATCTTGGTTCGCGATACTTTCAGCAGATCCTTGAGATCGATGGTGAGCCACTTCGGCGTCGCGCCATCGGGTTCGCTCATCCAGTACGATTTCGGGGCGCGATCGATGGCCATCAGCGGGCTATGATCGATGGCGGTATCGCTCGCGAGCGCACCGGCGGGAAGGTCGCCAGTCTTGGCAACGCCTTCAAAGATTCCGGTGTGAGGGCCGCTTTCGAGCAGCGGGACTTGAATCTGATCGCCGCTATCGGAGGTCAGCTTCACCGTCACTTGGTCGACATTGGCCGACTGATCGCGATCGCCATCTTTCACGCGAATGTAGATCGGGTTGCCAGGCTTGATTTGATTCGCAGGACGCACCTGCGATTGACGCTTATCGCCCTTGGGTTCAGCATTTTCACGGGCCAATTGCTGACTGAGCGTCTCCTGTTTGGTCTCTTCGATTTTGCTGCTGGCGACTTCGAACTTGCCGTCCGAAGCCACACGAATTTCCACATCGGATAGCGGCACGTTCTTGAATTCCGCTTTGAATTCCTCGGGATAATCGCACTTGATTACGTCCTTGCCGGTGATCTGCAGCACCTTGTCGTTCTTGGTGACTTCGCCAAGGCGAGTTTCCAAATCGGCACGGAACAATCCCTTGCCGGCGCCAGAGCCAACGAGGTAGATCGTTTCCTGATCTCCGCCTGGCACGGTCGTGATGCGAACCGGGATGCGATTGTGACCGCGGCTAATGCCAAGATCGCTATCGTGAACCACGATCGACAGCGGCGTGCCGGGCACATGGCGGCGTTTGCTCGCTCGGCCAAGACGACCGACGGTGCGCAGCAAATTGAGCTGATCGATGTAACGTTCTTCAGCGCCGTAAACTTCAGCCAGATTGAAGAGCGCTTGGTTGGCGAGCTCGACATTTGGCACGCGCTCGAGCACGCCGCGGAAGATGTCGCGGGCTTCATCGCGATCACCACGACGGAACGCCAGTACACCCCGCAAGAACTCGGCTCTCACCACGACATCGACTTCGGTGTGACGAGCAAGTTTTTCGAAGACGAGTTCGGCCTGATCGAAAACCTTCTGGGAGAGGAATGTTTCGCCGATGCCGAATTCCGCTTCGATGGCTTGCGGAGTATTTGGATAGCGATTCACGGCGGTGTTGTATTCCGCACGGGCCACATCGTAACGACGAGCTTTGAAAAAATTCTTGGCGAGTTCGAGTTGCATCCGGGCCTTGGTGGCTTCGTCTTGCTGCATCCCTTCGCTGAACTGCACCAGCCAGCCGCGGAGAATCTCTTCGACATAGTCGTGATCGGCATCGGTGCCGGAGGCCATCAGCCGTTCGCAGACGAACATGAGTAGATCAGGCGGAAGTTGATTGCGGTTGTCGTCGAACAGTTTCTTGTTGGCGAGATACGTATCGAAAGCGAGCCGCTCGTCGCCGAGCCGCTGATACATGGCCGCCTGAAGCAGCGGAGCAAGTGGGCTGGAATCATCGATTGTGAGTCCTACGCCGCCTACGCGCGAGAGCGCCTGGGTCACGTAATCGCGAGCCACTTTCTTGCGGGCATCGTCGACCGCGGGAATGTTAGCGAGCATGCCAGTGGCCAGCACCGACGCGGAAATATAGTCCTTTTTTCCAATGGCGGCTTGAGCAAAGGGAGCGAGGCGATCCCAATGTTGATAGTCGTCGCCAACAGATTTCGTTGCCTTGGCGAGTTCCAGCAAACGCTGAACTTTGCCTCCTTCGGGTACTGGCACCGCTTCGAGCAGCGTGAGGTGGGCGGTAGCCGCGGAAGGTTGAACTCCGAGATCACGGATCGCTCCGTAAATCTTCGATTTCACGTCGTCCTTTAGTTCCTTACTGGCTTTGGCAGCATCCAGCCAGGCGGAAATCTGTGAATAGTCGAAATCGCCTGTGCGGAGCGGTCGCTCTTTTTGGCGAGTTTCGGCTTCCTTGAGTACGCGTTCAAAATTGGCGATGTCGGCGAGTTTGAGATACTCGTCCGCCAGCCACTGGGCGTAGCGACCATGCAGGTCGGTATCGTGCTTAAGCATCTCCTGAATGAACGCCATGCGAGCAGGCGGCTCCTTGATGCGCGCCAACAGGCGAGTCGCACACTCTCGCGATTCATATTGGTTGCGATTGACCGCGAGGTAGGTTTTCCAATGCTGGACGGCTTCGTTTTCCAGCTGGTACTTGAGCAAGGTATCGCCCAAGCCAGAAGCGTAGTTCACATCGCGGCCAAATTTCTGCTGCGCGGTCTGCATCCAGTTCCAGGTCGCCCGGACCAGTTTGGCATCGGCATTGCGATCCGCGGCGATCATCAAACGACGCCAGTTGTCGGCCACCGCGCTTTGCGGCTCAAACTTGAGAAGGTGGTCGGCGGCGGCCTTCATTTCCGCGGGCTGGCCGTAATCCGTGGTGGAATCGAGCCACCAAAGCGCTACTTGATAATCTTGCGGGAAACGCTTGACGTATTGTTCATAAATCGGAATCATCATCTTACGCTTCTCACCAGGAGCGTAGTGGCGATAGAAGTCGGCTTGTGTTTGCAGCATGATCCGCGCTGCTTGTTCGTTCATCGCATTGAACGAGGCTGGCTCCAGAAGCTGGATGCGAGTCGCTTCGCCAGCGTGATTCTGACTGCCCCCCTGCGTTGTCCAGGCAACGACAAGCGGTTCCGCGGCAACCTTGGCGAACTCTTGCGAAGCGATTTCAGCGCGAGCGGCGAAGTCTTTGTTTTGACGAGCGTTCTGCGACCAGGTCTTCACTACGTCGCGCAGGGCGGCGATGTACGGGTATTGCTTGCGGGCCGCCAGAGCGAGCGCGAGATCGCGATTGAATTCGGCGTCGTCGGTGCTGCTGTAAAGCAGCCAGTCGACCGCGCCGCTGGTATACGCGTCGTCGCTGGGCGATTGCGTGATGAGTTCGCGGAGTACTTGACGCGCTTTGGGCAGCTCCTTCATGCGATCGCGATACACATCGAGCGCCAGCACATAACGCAGGTAGAAGGTGCCAGGCTTATTCTGACCAATGGCTTGAATGAGCTTCTGCTGACTGTCGGCCACTTGAGCCGGCTCGACGCCATTCTCACGAACGAACACGGAAGCATTGGCATTGTAGACGGGGTCTTCCGCCAAAATAGCCGTTAGAAACGCAACGCCTCGCGGCTTCTCGTTGTTGGCGATGCACGACATCGCCAAGAAGCTCACTGCGTGAAAGCGATCAGGACGTTGTGGATACTTCTGAACGTACTCTTGCACAATGCCGTTGAGCTCGGCCGGCTTGGCAGCACCGTGAAAGAGGCGATAGATATGGTAGTAGTGCGAAATTTGATCGTCGCGAATAGCGCGTACTTGCGCCAGGCTCTGGGCCGCGTTGGCGTGTTGTCCGATGTTTCCGTAGTTTTCCGCGAGGAGCGAATGGAGATAGCGCTGCGACTCCGGATCGCCGCCTAAGCCTTTCTGCAAGAGCTTGGTGCCCACCACGGTGCTTTTGGCCCATTGTCCGATGCGACGCAACTCGTTGAAGGCTTGCCAACCGACCTCTTTGGCAAACTCGCCAGGCGGCAATTTATCGAGCATCTCTTCGCCGAGCGTGGCTGCCTGAGTGACGGCTTCCGGCGAATTGACGACGCTATACTGCATCACCGCAGTCACTCCATAGCGACGGCCGATTTCGTTCGCGCCTTGCCTCAGCCAAACCGCTTTGCAAGCATCCGCCGATCGCACGCGTTCGTCGAGCTGCAACTGTGTATCAGCGAGGCGAATCTCCAACTGCGGGCATTCAGGTGCCTGCGGATAGCGGGCGAGAAACTGGCGAATCGTGGCGGCGAGTTCTTTGTTGCGCGAAAGCGATTCCTGCCCATCGATCAGGCGGAGCATCATGGCCTGATGGCGAGCATCGGCGGGATGCGACGCGACGAATTGCTGAGCAATACGAACCAAGCCAAAGAGCCGGCCATCTTTGTGATACAGCTCCACGAGCTTAAACATCGCCTCGGCTGCTTCAGGCGTGGTGTCCTTAAACTTGCCAAGCTCCGCCTCGAGGGCCGCCGCTTGCTGACCGATGACATCGGTCGGCACGGGCTCTTGAGCATTCAAAAGTGTCGAGAGGAAAAGCAGAGCGAGCGTAAGCGAGTGGTTTGTTTTCATATCGAAGTTTTCCGCGACAGGTGCGGTGCAAATAGATAAAGGTTGAGCTGCGGAAGTTCTCTTTTGGGACGGCTATTTGCCGAGGGCTTCGGCAATCTTTTTAGCATCGGCAGCGAGCGGACTTTCCGGGAACTCGCTGATTAGTTGCTCGAAACGATTCTTGGCCTCGACCTTACGCTCCATGCGAAATAGGCAGCGACCGTAGTTGAACAGGATCACATCAAGGAACTTCGCGTCGGGCTGATTGTTGAGTACCGTTTCGAACACGTCGACGGCGCGGGCGTAGTCTTTTTGGATGTAATAATAGTTGGCCATCTTGGCGACTGCTTCGCCGACGCGCCCACTCTCGGGAAACTCGTCGTACACTCGTTTGTATTCCTGAAAGGCCTTGTCTCGCATCTGAGCGGCACCATCGCCTAGTGCTTTGTTGGCCATCGTTTCGTAACACTCGGCGACGCCAAACTGAGCCTCACCGCGTAGTTGACTCGTTTGCATACCGACCAAGCGCGAGAAGATACTGATTGCCCTATCGAGATCGCCTTGCTTGCGGGCCACGTCGGCAAGTTGCAGCAACGCATCGTCGACAAACCCACTATCGGGAAACTCGTTTTGCAAACGCTGGCACATCGCAGCGGCAAGATCGAGCTTATCCATTGCGAAATAGATGTTCCACAATTGCACGTAGAGCTGTTCGAGTAATTTGCCGCGAACACGCTGTGCTTCGTCGGCCACATCCTCGCACGTGTTGAGGGCAAGTTCGTACTTCTCGGCAGCTTTCACCGCGAGGCCGAATTCTTTGTAGCGATTGCCGATTTGGGTGAGGGCATCGGATGTGCGCAGCTGCGTTTGAATCTTGAGTTCTTGATCGGTGATCTCGGCCTTGGTGACCCGCACGCCGCCGATATTGCCTTCGAGACACTTGGCGACGGACTGAACTTGCCGCGTTCCATCCTTCAAATGAAGCGTATCGACGTATACGACACGCACTTCATCGGCAGGCATGGCTTGCAAGACTTGATCGCCAGCCACAACGGTTTCGGTTTTCACGAGCGGCAAGCTGGCGAAGAACACGCCGGAGTGCAGCGGACCTGGCGGCGCTGGCGGCTTGGGCGGTTCAACTTCGCCCTCGGCATTCGCAGCCGCGCGATCGTTGCTCGATACTTGAGGCAGGGTCTCCAGCAGCGACAGCGGCATGGCATCGATCAACTTCCAACGCTCCACTTCCGGCTCGGCACCGGCAGCATCCAACGGGGCAGTAGTCGCGCCGGATGCTGGATCCTTCACGCGGGCGATCGCCTCGGCTTCGAGTTCCTCTTCGGTTTTGAGTCGATACACTTGCACGGTGGCTTCGAGCTTGTCGGCGGCATCGGTCGTATCGGTGTCGGCATCGATCACACGGACATTCACATTCTTGCCCAGCACCACGCCGTTGACCGTTTCCGAGAAAGCGCCGTCGGTCAAAGAAGCCAGCGCCGTGCCGACAACGATCACGTCTTTGAGCACGTTCACCTTGAGCGTCTTGTCGGCGGTGTGCTCGTCGGTGTAGGTGACTTGCACCTTATCACCACCACGTACATCGAGTATGCCATTATTCTTCTGCGGCACGCCGAGCTTGCTCACGATCGAACCGAACACGAGCCGCACATGGCGACCAACCGGAAAACACTCGATCGTTTCTTCGTCGCCGCTGACCGTTTTGCAAACCACTTTCACAGACTGATTCGGATCGAGTACGGCGAGGTCTGCGTCTTCAATGCGAACGAAGAGACGCTTGCCAGCTTCGAGTTTTTCGCCGACCGACGATTCGCTAAAGAGCGTGGTGCCTACCTTCTCTAGCGCCCCGATGGCTCGGCTGTAGTGACCAAGTTGAAAATGGCCCAGGCCGATGTAGTAATAAGCCTCATTGACTTGCGGGCTCACGGGAAACTTCTCGATCACATCGCGCATCACCTGAAACGACTTGCCAAAGTTTCGCGCGTGGTAAAAACAAACGCCGAGCTTTAGCGTGGCTTCGGCGCGCTGCTCATCGCTTTTGTTTTCTTCGGCGGCGGCTAGTTCAAAATGCACCCGAGCGCGATCATAGGCCTTTTCGTTATTGAGAAAATAGTTGCCCAATCGCAGCTGAGCATCGAAACGATAGCGACTGCGGGGATATCGCTCGATCACCGATTTCCAGACTTCGATGGCTTTTGTCGATTCACTGGCATCGAGGCGAGCGTCGCCGGCTTCGAGCAATTTTTTGGCTGCCCGATCTTCCACGATCGAACCACGCACGGCCGAGCCGGGCTCTTCTGTCGCGACCTTTTCTTGACCCTGCGCAGCATCAGGAAAACTTAGATCGCAGGCAAGCGACGACAGGAGAAAGGCCGTTGACAACAATAGCAGAGCAAACGTTCTCATGGAGAGCGTGACCTTCGGGGAAGCATGGGGCGGGAGGGACGATGGCAATCGCAGTTTCATTCCAAACTAAGCGCGATCTAGGCAATCAGCAACTAGATTCCGCACCAGCGCGGAGAATTCGGAAAATAATTCTTCACTGAGTGCCAATCTATCGTCAGCGTAGACTGCTATGTCAAATGGTGGGTCGTGTGTTACAGTCAATTTCGGCCAACTTTTCGGCCAAAAGAAAAGCCCCCCTTGCGCTTTCGTATGGAAGTCGATCAATCGACTAGGCGAATAATTCCTTGATGGGCTCGCCGCTATCGACGAGTTTCATCGGACGTTGTAGCGGAGTCATCACTTCCTTATTTGGATTGATGCCGAGCGTGTGGCAAATCGTGGCGTGCAGATCGGGAACCTTCACTGGCCGATCCTTTGGATCGCCGCCATCAATGTCCGAGGAGCCGATGACCGTTGCGCCCTTGAGTCCGCCACCCGCTAGGAAGCAGCTGAAAACGTTGGCCCAGTGATCGCGGCCAGCGTCTTTGTTGATGGTTGGCGTGCGGCCGAATTCGCTCAACATCACGACAAGCGTTTTCTCCAAGCGGCCCGACGCGGCGAGGTCTTCGATCAAGGCCGAAAGACCAAGATCCATCACATCGCCATGCTCTTGCATCGCGGGAAAATTCGCTGCGTGGGTATCGAACCCACCGCGATTGATTTGCACAAAACGAACGCCTTTTTCCGTCAATCGGTTGGCAAGCAAGGCTCCGCGACCAAACGCCGTGTTGCCATAGCGTTCCATGGTTTTCGGCGACACCTTGTTAAACTCGAACGCATCGAGCGCCGGACTGCGCATGAGTCGCACAGCCTCGTCGATCGAGGTTTGCGTCGAAGTCAAACGTGCATCGGTCGTTTTGCCATTGAAGCGGCCGTTGAACCTCTCCAGCAATTCGAGTCGCTTATTGCCACGGACCTCTGCGATTCCCTCCGGAAACGCAAGATAAGGGTCTTTATCACCGGGGCTAGACACGAAATACGCTTCGCACTTCTGACCGAGGTAACCTGCCTTCGGAGCCAGACCGCTGATGGTGATGTAGGCGGGCAGGTCGCCGAGATTTGGCATTTCGTGGGTCACCACGGAGCCAATGCCAGGGAACACCAGATTCGGGAAGGGCAGAAAGCTCGTCTGCAATTGATGGGTGGCACGACCGTGGTCGCCTTGCGTGCCGGCGATCGAGCGGACCAGCGAGCAGTGGTGCATCTGCTTGGCAAGCTTGGGGAAAATCTCAGAGATCTCGACGCCAGGAACGCTGGTCTTGATCGCGCCGAATTCACCGCCGGTTTTGCGACCTGGCTTGGGATCCCAGGTATCGATGTGCGACATGCCGCCGCCATTCCAAAACAGAATAACGCTCTCCGCTTTAGCGGCGTGATCTTTCCCGACCGTAGCGAGCAAGTTTTGAACGCTCATGCCAAGCAAAGTGGCACTACTGGCGGCCATCAGCGAACGTCGCGTGAGGCGATAGTCGGCACATCCACTATTCATTCGCAAACTCCTTAAAATCAGTTGTCAGTTGGGAAAATAATGGGAACGTCGAACGAAGCTCTAAGGCAGAAAACGGAATTCATTGCAGTTCAGCAAAACCCAGCGGAGGTCGCCCATGCCTTCCAGCGGACTGGTCGAAGCGGCAACAATTTGCTTCCCTTCGCCGAGTTCTTCCGCAGTGGGTCGCCGCGTCAGAATTTCCATGTACGCGAGATTCACGGCTTCGTCCATGTTCGGTGCCTTGCCGGTCAGCAGGTTGTACATCGGTTCCAGATCGCCAACGCGGGCGGCTTCGTGGGTGATCCGTCCGTTGAGCATCATCAGCGACTGCCGCATCGATGCCGAATCGTCGCGGAGGTCACCTAACTCTTGGCGGTTCGGCTGGCCAAAAAGTCGCAGGAAGTGGCCCTCTGGCGCTGGCGACTGCATTCGCAACGAGCTATTGAAAACAGGGTTATCGTCGATCGTGCGTTGGACTTGCTTGTTCACGTAGTCGAGTTCCGAAGTCCGCGTCATTTTCATGGTCATCGCACGCTGCGCTTCGAGTTCTTCCTTGCTCATCGCTTTCATATCGTCGAGGGCGACTTCATCGTCGTCCTTTTCGCTCAAGAGCGCCGTGAAATCGAGTTCGATGGCCGATTCCAAGGCGTAGTCGCTCCCCCCCTTGGGCTTATCGCTCATTGCTGCCATTGCTGCCATTGCAGCGCCCCCCTGTGCGATACTCGCGGGCTTTGCCAGATCGCCTGCCTTCGCGGAATCTTTCACAACACGCACGGTTTCGGTGATCGTCTTCTGATTTTTGCCAGGGCTGTGCTTGGGCTCATAGAGATGTCCGGCAGCCACAATGCTGTCGTACATCGATTCGGCGATCATGCGACGAACCGACGTGGCGAGCAGGTGCGATTCCATTTTTTGGCGGGTGGGCTCATCGGTATCGAGCGCCACGTGCGAACGCTGATACGAGTCGCTCGTCACGACCAATTTGACTAAGCTATGAAGATCGTAGTCGCTGGCCACAAACTCGTGGGCCAAATAGTCGAGGGCCTGCGGGAGCGTTGCCGGATTGTCTTCGCGAAAGTCATCGACAGGTTCGACAAAGCCTCGACCAATCAGTGTTTTCCAGACTCGGTTCGTCAGGGCTCGCGAAAAATACTGGTTGCGTGGATGCGTGACATAGCCGGCCAGTTCTTCGCGAAGTTCGCTGTCCTTGTAAATCCCCTTCTGCACATCGATCTTGCGAATATCTTTCTTCAGTTCTGCTTCAGCGAGTTCGCTGGCCAATGCACCGGTCGTGGCTTTGACGACCTTGTCCGATGTGCTGGCAAGCAGGTCGTCGACTGAAGTCTCCTGTTTTTTGACTTCGAGCGCCTTACGTGCGGCCAACTTCTCGGCGCGAACGCTATCGAGCCGCAGTAGAAATTCCGGCGTCTTTGCGTATTCCTTGAAGTCAAACGGAAACCGTGGCGGAATCGGTTTGCGATCGCTTTCGGCACCCACGCCTTCTGGCGGCCAAAGAACGGCCGACTGCTCGGCTTCGGTGGCGAAAACAACTTTCGTAAGCTGGCTCTCGAAGCGGCGGGTCTTGCCGTAATAGGCGGCGATATCGTAGAAATCGCGGCGACTCCAAACATCAAAAGGATGATCGTGACATTGGGCACAGCCAATGCGAACGCCCAAGAACACCTGCGATGTGACACTCGCCATCGCCAGCGGATCGGCATCGTCGCCCAGGATGAAGCCGACTTCCGGCGTTTTGCCAGCTTTGCCGTTGGTATAGATCAACTTGCGGGCCATTTCGTCGTACGGCATGCCGGTCTTTACGGCGTTATGCACGTACGCCATCAATGCCGAACCGCCAGAAGCTTGCGAACGGAGCCGCAACATATCGGCGTAGAACAACGTCCAGCGATCAGCGAAACGAGGATCTTTGAGCAACTGATCGATGAGCTTGGTGCGGCGTTCGCCGGCGGGTTGCTGCGCGAAGTCGCGAACTTCTTTCTCCGTAGGAATGCGACCGATCAAATCGACATAGATGCGGCGCAGAAATATCGAATCGCTCACAATGGGGAGCGGTTGTTCCGTGACGCCCGCAGCTTTGTTTTCAGCTGCTATGATCTTGTCGAGCTCCGTGGCACAACTGGAGGAAGCAGCCGCGCAGAAAATCGCCAATCCGCAAGCGGCGTAAAGCATGTACTTCACGTCGAAACTCCTTTCCCTGAATCAGCAGAAAGTCTGAGTACTTCGGACATCAGTCGCGGCGGAGCCTACCATCAACCAAGGTGGATGTCAAACAGACTCTTCTGACGACTAGGCACTCTTCCTCGCCTTCGTCTGCTTGCGAACCTCCGGTTCGAAGTGAGACGGCTCCTGCCGGCAGTCTGCACAGCTGCGGACGCATGACGATCAGCCAGGATTGGGAGAGAGAGTTCATGGTTTGTGCTTGGGTTGGCGGTTGAGCACGCGGGGGATTTGCCTATTCAATCTCTCCTGATCGACTTAATCGGCCGGGTCGAGCACCAGCAAATGCACGCTGCGCACGTAGTCATTGACATTGACGCGATACGCTTGCATGTGCGGCGAAACCGAGTGCGCCTTGAGTGCGGCGAGGTCTTCCCACTTCTCTACGACTACAACCTTGTCGGGACCGACCTTGGCTTGATTGGACAGATCAGTTTGAGCGTCCACAGCGGGGCCGTATTCGATGCAGCCCTTCTCTGCGCGGACGTCGGAAATGATTTTCCGGAACGCGGTCAGATATGTTTCTCGCGTGCCTGGCGCGAGTTCAATGGTGGCGATGACGTGGATCATTTCTTCTCCTTTTGTTACTGCACAAACTTCACGTCTACCTTGGGCAGCAGGGCTTTCACTTTGGCCTGCGTTTCGTCGGGGTAGCCTTTTCCGTAGCGGACGAGCGTGAGGGTTTTGAGATGCACGAACTTTTGCAATTGCGGCAGACGCTCGTCGGGCAAGTCGAGGCCTGAGAGGGAAAGTTCTCGGACCTGGGACACGCTGGCGAGGGTGGAGAGGTCGGTGTCGGTGAACGCGTCGGCGGCCAACTTGAGCAGGCGCAGCGTGGGGATGGATTTGACCGTGGCGATGGCGTCAGACGCCGGGGCGTTGACCCCATATTCAATCGCTGCATATTCCATCGGCAATTGGCCCAGATGCTTGACGAGGGCAGCCGTGGCCTTCGAACAGCTTATCTCCATGCCCTTCAGATTTGTCAGCTTTTTCAGGTGTTCGGCGCTGGCATCGGTGATGAGCTGGGAGTGCCAGAGCTTGATGAACTCGAGGTTGGGGAAGTTCTCACAGAGATAGCCCAGCCCTTCGTCATCGAGACCGTTGCTGTGGAAGTTGATGTTCTTGAGCTTGGTCCAACCCTTGAACTTTGCAAAGCAGTGGCCCGGGAAACGAGCGCCCCGTGGAGAGAAAAACTCCAGGTTTCTCAGCTCTGCGAGTTGCTCCCAACCCGTATCGGTGGCGGCGCCAAAATAAGCCAGCTCAAGATGGGTGAGATGAGAACACTCGGTGAGCCGCTGGAGCTGAGCCAGGCTGGCATCGCCCAATCTGCCAAAGCCACTCACACTCAGGGTTTTCAAGTTTCTGAGATTGAGAAGCGGAGCCACCCAGGAGTCTTGGATTCCCGATGCCTCGAGCTTGAGCGTCTCGAGTGAGAGAATGTGCCCGAGGTGCTCGATGAATGCAGCATGGTAGGGGTCTTCGTTTTCCTTGCGATGATCGTGGGCTTTC